>QWCE01003462.1_pt1 | contig 17477 bp, 19 predicted proteins | sample 1972531 | NCBI WGS metagenome assembly QWCE01 (sample SAMN09866716, study PRJNA288562) | Human gut metagenome isolate term4_stool, whole genome shotgun sequencing... | reverse complement strand
GGTTCTTTAATTCCTGCTATTATCGGGACATATTTGTTAGTTAAAGATTATATAGCAGCAGCAAATCATCCTGAATGGAGTGTTTCGCCAATGGTAATGCGGATGGAATTTGGCGTGGGTTTGATTGTTAGTATCTTCCTGCTTCTTGTCGTTTTTAGACAAAAGAGTTGAAAGTTTTTGTGATCATAAAACAATATAAACAGAAAAAATAAAGTTAAAAGCAATACTATAGCGTAGCGATTAAGATTTCACTCTTAGTCGCTTTTTATCATAAGAAAATACTCTTGCAAGAAAATATATTTTCTTATATCATCTATTATATAGAAGAAAAAGTATAATTTAGAAGGAGATTCTATGAGGATTTATACTAGTAAAGAAGAGCTTAAAAATGAGATAATAACGAAATATGAAAAGTATATTTCAGAATTTGATAATATCCCAGAGAGTTTAAAAGATAAGAGAGTGGAGGAAGTAGATAGGACTCCTGCTGAAAATCTTTCCTACCAAGTGGGTTGGATTACTTTGCTATTAAAATGGGAAAAAGATGAGAGGGCTGGATTAGAAGTTAAAACTCCGACAGATGATTACAAATGGAACGAACTCGGCAAATTATATGATTATTTTACAGCCAAATATTCTAACAAATCTTTAGAAGAATTAAAAAACATACTGGATAAAAATATCAGCGATATTTGTAGAATGATAGATGAGTTTACAGATGAAGAATTATTTACACCTCACATGAGAAAATGGGCTGATGATGCGACAAAAACTGCTACTTGGGAAGTATATAAATTTATTCATGTAAATACAGTTGCTCCATTTGGCACATTTAGGACAAAGATTAGAAAATGGAAGAGATTTGCCTTATAGAATGAGAAGGTAATGTTGTAATAAATGAATTATCACTGAAGTAAAAATAGTAAGCCCCTTAGCGATAACAAATAGACATAGAATGAAAAAATCCATGGATAAGAAAACTTCCATGGATTTTTAGTAAAACTGATTTTTTTATTCTTGCTCATTAGTGAGAAATCTTATCAAAAAATATATTGAAAATAATAAGTTAGCTAGCATTTTTATACAAATTTAGCCAAATAGAACCCAATTTAACGCCTTTGGTAAAACTTGGAATTTAATTTCATTTGTTTCAAAAATTTCTCCATCAGCATTGGCTATAAATTTGTTTTTTGATTTGATAGTGCCAGCTATGACTAGGATTTCATTGATTAATTTGCTATCTTTGTGGCGACCTTCCTTGTATTTTTTTATCATTGGCACAAATTTTATAAAAGGAATCTTGCTTGCAAGAAGCAGGTTTAAAACCCCGTCATCTATTTTAGCTTCTGGAGCTGGGTTAAAGCCTGAACCATAAAATCCACCATTACACAAGGCTGAAATAAGGTAATCGCCCTTTATTTCAAAATTTGATCCATCTATTAGCTTTAGGTTTAGCTCTAAATTCTCACAATTTATTTTATTAAGGCTATTAAGCACTGCCAAAGCATAGGCTTTTTTTCCTAGTTTTGGGTTTTTCTCGAGGTATTTGTAGGCTCTGTTTAAAACCTGAGTGTCAAAGCCAAGGCTTGTTACATTTATAGAATAAAAGTCGTTGACTTTAATTAAGTCAATTTTTTTTGTTTTAAAATTTAAAAGGGACTTTAAATTGAAATTACTATAATCAAAATTTTTAGCAAAGTCATTTCCTGTGCCCGTTGGTATTAAACCTAAAGTCATGTTTTTGCCATAGGCTACATTTACAAGTTCATTTAAAGAACCGTCGCCACCGCAAATTATTACGATTTTTTCATCAAAGTTGAGGCTATCAAAGGCATCTATCAAAAACTTTGTATGGTTTTTATATTTTGTATAGACTACTTCTATTTCTGACAGTCTGCCTGCTCTTCTAAAAGTTTCCTCTATATCTTCTTTTCTTATATCAAATTCTGTTTTTCCAGCCTTAGAATTTATAATAAATAAAATCTTTCTCATATTAATCCTATTTATCCTTTATTTTTTAAAGTATTAAAACTTCTTATACTTACCTTTTGAATATGCCATATCGCCGCTGGTGCTTTTTTCTAAATTTGAATTTATTATAGCAAATTCAGTCCTTGTAATGGCTGCGATTTTCTCATCATCGCCATAAACTTCGCAGTCTACAGTGATTATCCTTGAGCCTCTTTTAATAACTTTGGCTTTGGCATAAATATATTTTGTATTCATAAGAGGTCTTAAAAAATGTGTAGTCATTGATAGAGTTGGGGCGGTATATTTTTTTGCAGATGCAATAAAACCTGAAGCGTCATCAGCTAGGGTCATAATCACTCCGCCATGGATAGCATTTATTTCATTATAAAAATCTTTTTCTGCCTTGCATCTTAAAATTAAATTATCTTCGTCTATTTCTTTTATTTCTATATCAAATTGATCATTAAAACTCATATTGTCTCCTTCAACATATATAATTATATGATTTTTAATAAATCTTTCATTCTTTTATTAAGAAAAGATGAATAATAGTATAAATAGCATAGAATATATAAATGAGGAGCGTTTATGAAAAAGAAATATTTATCAATTATACTAAGCCTTGTAATGGTTTTTACTATCTCGGCTTGTTCAAATAAAAATAAAAGCGAAGAACCTTCTATAACTGATGTTGCAGGTTTAATTTCTAGACTCGATACTTATCAAAAAAATAAGGAAGAAGAAAAGAGATTAGCTGAAGAAAGAGAAAAGGAAAAAACTCTTAAAGAAGCAAAGAAAAATGAACTAAAAGAAAAAGATGCTAAGGCTAAAATAGACCAAAAGGCTCTAGAAGAAAGAGCTAAAGAGGAAATAGCAAAAGAAGAGAAGAAAAAACCTCAAATAAAAAAAGTAAAACTTAAAGCTTTTGGAGATATAATGGCCCATATGGTACAAATCCAATATGCCCAAAATAAAGGCGGGGGAGACTATGATTTTACAGACCAATTCACCTATTTGAAGGACTTTATAGAAGACTCAGATATAGCTATTGGAAATTACGAGACAACCACAAATCCAAACCTTCCCTATGCAGGATTTCCTAGATTTAATGCACCAGCGGCTTATCTTAGGGATTTAAAAGATACAGGATTTGACATAGTATCTACTGCAAATAACCACTCTATGGATACAGAGCTTGAGGGAGTTTTATCAACTATGGACAGTGCGAAAGAAGCAGGACTTGACTATGTAGGGTCTTTTAAAGATAAAACAGAGAGGATTTTATACAAAGAAGTAAAGGGCATAAAATTTGCATTTTTAGCTTATACTTACGGCTGCAATGGTAGGGAAGATTTAGTTATTCCAAGAGAAGAAGTGGAAAATCTCGCCTACTTATCAGATGAAGAACAAATAAAAAAAGATATCAAAAGAGCCAAGGCTTCTGGAGCTGACTTTATTGTAGTATATCCTCATTGGGGCATCGAATACCAATCTATGCCAAACGAAACTCAAACAAGCTTAGGCAGAAATATGATAGAATGGGGAGCAGACCTAGTAATTGGAAACCACCCTCACGTTGTAGAACCAGTTGAGCTATACGAAGCTAGTGACGGTAGAGAAGGACTCATAGCCTACGCACTAGGTAATTTCATCTCCTACCAAAATTATGAAAATAATAACGACATAAGAGTAGAACATTCTCTAGCACTTGAGATTGATCTTGAAAAAGACCTCACCAGTGGAAACAAAAAGATTTCTGATGTTACCTTCCATCCAATATGGGTAGGCACCTACTACAATGATTACGGTATAAGCATTAAAAACCACCTCACAGAGGACTTTCTAGAAGGCGGCAAGTATTATGACCTAGTCAATGAAAATCAAAGAGCAAGGATAAAACAGGCCCATGATATGACATTAGAAATTGCAAATACAGGAGTTAATTAATGATAAATTTTGAATTAGAGATATTAAATGCTATCCAAAACTTAAGATCAACTCCATTAGATAAATTTATGGTGACTTTATCAGCAGCTGGTAATATTTCACTAATATGGATAGCCTTTATTTTTATATTCTTATCAACTAAAGAATTAAAAAAACAAGGAAAAATAATGGTACTAGCCTTTATTTTAAATATTTTGATAGTAAATATCTTAGTAAAAAATATTGTAGCCAGGCCAAGACCATATGAAGTAGCAAGTTTTACTGACCTTTTAGTCCATAAACTAGCAGACAATTCCTTCCCATCGGGTCACACATCCTACGCCTTTACCTTTGCAACAATAGTAACTATGTTAAATAAAAATAAACCACTTATAGTATTTACAAACATATTAGCGATTTTGATAGCTATATCAAGGCTCTACCTTTACGTGCATTTTCCTACAGATGTTCTAGCTGGAGCTGTTTTTGGGATAATTATAGGACTTTTGGCAATAAAAATATACGAATCTCCTAAATATAAAAAAATAAAAGAAAAATATAATTTACATTGGGCATAAATTGTGATATAATGTATCGGTAAGCATTTATGCCGGTGTGTCGGAATTGGCAGACGAGATAGACTCAAAATCTGTTGTCCCTCGGGGCGTGTGGGTTCGAGTCCCACCACCGGCACCAAATACACTATAAGCGTTGGAAAATCCAGCGCTTATTTTTGTGCTTATTTAAATGATCTATAGGATTATAAAAGTTGAGGTTAAGTAAATTGTTACCAACAAGTTACCTACGTGATATTTTTTAAAAATACGTATGATCCTTTGGTATGCATATATTACGTTTATATTATTCATATTTATATTATTCTCTTTAAAGCCTCCTTTAATACCCTGCTTAAAGTATAGTTTAATACCCTCTTAAAGGTTACTTTAGTACGTATTAAAGTATGCTTTAATATGTTTTGGGCAAATTATTTATTTTTGGTATAGAAAAAAGCAAGGATGGTACCCTTGCTTTTTTGTGATTCGTATGAATCTGATTTCCTTTTTTCGTCTCTAATCACACCTATACTGATAACAGTTAGGAGGTGAACCTCATGGATTCTATATACCTTTTACTCAGTATCATTATACTACCCGTGTTATATATTTCCAATATTTCTAACTTTTTCTAATAATTTGATAGAAGAGTTCTTTCTAGTATTATTTTCTTAAGGAGGTATTTATGAAAAATACTAATAAATGTCCTAAATGTGGGTCAAGTGACATTATAAAAGTACCTGGTCATGCCGGGGCATATGGATCAGGAAATAATATTATGGTTGGTATGACTATAAAATCTGCGGTTCCTGTTGATAGGTATCTTTGCGCTAGTTGTGGATATTCTGAAGAATGGGTAGATATTGATAATATTGACAAGATAAAGAAAAAGTTCAAAGATTAATAAATATTTTTTAGGGGAGCATGGAAATATGTCTCCTTTTTTCTTTAAAAATTTCCCAATATAAGTTATACTATAAGGTAGGAATGGATTTTAAAACTATTTTTATAGTTAAGGAGATATAATGAAAAAAACTGTAATGTTAATTGATGGATCGAGTTTGATTTATAGGGCATTTTTCGCTCTGCCAAATTTGTCCAACAATGACGGAGTTATGACAAATGGCGTTTACGGATTTTTGACCATGTATAATAACGCTTTTGATAGATATAAACCAGACTATGTCCTTGTGGCTTTTGATAGGTCTTCTAAGACTTTTAGAAATGAGGAATATGCTGATTATAAGGCTAATAGGGATAGGACTCCAAATGAGCTTTCTTATCAGTTTGGGATTTTAAAGGATGTTCTTGATTCCATGGGGGTTAAATATACTGATCTTGATGGTTTTGAGGCCGACGATATAGTTGGTACCTATGCGAAAATGGCCAAGGAAGCTGGAGATAGGGCAGTTCTTATCACAGGCGATAGGGATTACCTCCAACTTGTTGATGATGATATTTTGGTTTATTTAACAAAAAAAGGTGTCTCAGATACTGTTGAGTATACTGTTGATAAGATTAAGGAAGAATACGGCATCACACCAAAACAGCTCATAGATGTTAAGGGGCTTATGGGGGATAAGTCGGATAATATTCCTGGTGTTGATGGGATTGGCGAAAAACGTGCCTTAGATTTTATTAAAAGGTATGGTTCTATCGAAAATCTTTATGATAATCTTGATGAGATTTCAGGAAAGAAGACTAAGGAAAATCTTGAAAATAATGAGGCTATCGCCTATATGTCTAAGAAAATTGGTACAATTGTAACCCATGCGCCTGTAGAGATTGATTATGATGAACTTGTCCTCGGTGAAGTTGATATTGATGGACTTAGGGAGAAATTTTCTAAACTTAACTTCAATAAGTTTTTGGAAGAGCTTGATGGCAGCACTCCAGAAAGTGAAGTCAAAGCTTTTTCTTATAAGGAAACTGATGATTTAGATAAATTAATTAAATCAGCTAAGAAGACTAAGGAAATTTTCTTCAAATCACTTTACGATGGGGATAATTATATACATTCAGAAATTTATCGTCTTGGAATAAAGACTAAGGATACTGATACTTATATAGTTGAGCCCGAAAAAATAAAGGATTTACAAGAGATTTTTGAAGATGAGTCAGTTAATAAGGTTTCTTTTGATATAAAAGAAGAAATGGTATTATTAGATAAGTACGATATTGACTTAGAAGGCTCTTATGACGACCTGATGCTTATGCATTATTTAATCGACCCGTCTAGATCTTCTTATGATTTAAAACTTCTAAGCCAGTCCTATATGACCTATGAACTTGATAGTGACGAGGTATTAATTGGAAAGGGAGCAAAGACTAAAAAATATAAAGATGTTAACCAAGATGATCTTGCAAAACTTTTGGCAAGTAAGGTAAATGCTATAGAAGACGCTAAAGATAAGGTACTTAAAAATCTTTGTGAATATAAAATGGTTGATCTTTATGAAAACATTGAGAAAAAGCTTGCAAGAGTTTTGGCTTCTATGGAAATACTAGGTTTTGGCACTGATAAGGAAATTTTAGAGGGATTAAAAGCTGACCTAGATAAGCAAATAGCAGAGATAACTGAGGAAATTTACGACCTTGCTGGTAGTGAATTTAATATAAATTCTCCTAAGCAATTAGGTGAAGTTTTGTTTAAGGATTTAGAACTTCCTGTTATAAAGAAAACTAAAACAGGTTTTTCAACAGATGCAAAAGTTCTTGATAAATTAAGAGATAAACATCCAATTATCGAAAAAATCGAAAGATATAGGGAAGTCTACAAACTTCGCTCTACCTATATAGAAGGCCTTGAAAATTCTATTGACGAGGATGGCAGAATTAGGTCAACCTTTAGGCAAAATATTGCATCAACTGGTAGACTATCAAGCCAAGAGCCAAACCTTCAAAATTTACCAATTAAAACTGACGAGGGAAGAGCCATCAGAAAGGCTTTTAAGGCTGATAAAGGCAAGGTTTTAATAGATGCAGATTATTCACAAATTGAACTAAGAATACTCGCGAGTCTTTCAGATGATAAAAATATGCAGGACGCTTTTAACAATGGAATTGATATCCATAGTCAAACTGCTTCAGAAGTTTTCCATACTCCATTAGAAGAAGTTACAAAACTTCAAAGATCAGAAGCCAAAGCGGTAAATTTTGGTATAATATATGGTATAAGTGACTACGGTCTGTCACAAAACCTTAATATTCCAAGAAAAAGGGCAAAAGAATATATAGATAAATATAAAAAATCTTACCCACAAATTAAGGAATATATGGATAATGTAGTAAAACTTGCAAAAAAACAAGGCTATATAGAAACTTTATTTAAAAGACGTAGGTATATACCAGAAATATCTTCAAAAAACTTTAATGTTAGAAGTTTTGGGGAAAGGGTGGCATTAAATACACCAATCCAAGGTACAGCTGCAGATATAATTAAAATAGCTATGATAGATACCTACAAAGAACTAAAAAAAGAGGAGCTTGATGCAAATATTATCCTTCAGATTCACGATGAAATAATCATAGAAGCAAGCGAGAAGGACAAAGAAAAAGCAAAAGAAATCCTCAAAGATTGTATGGAAAATGCAGCAAATCTCAAGGTAGACTTGCTAGTAGATATAGGTTTTGGAGAAAGTATGTATGAGTCCAAATAAAATTGTTATTACCGGTACAATCGGTTCTGGAAAGTCGGCAGTAAGCGAGATAATAAAAGATTTAGGATTTAAGGTAATAAATGCTGATGAAGTTAATAAGAAACTTTTAGAAGAAGATGGCAAAAATTACGAAGCCATTAAAGCTGATCCTTTTTTTAGAAAAGCTTTTGATGGAAATAGACTTGACAAAAAACATCTTGCGAGGATGATATTTTCTGCACCCGATTTGATGAAAAGGTTAAATTCTATAACCCACCCAATAATAGTAAAAGAAATTGAAAAAGAGGTAGAGAAAATAAATGATAAAAACGTATTTATCGAAATACCTTTATTTTACCAAATGGATGTAAAATTTCCTGCTGATATGGTTTTGTTCGTAGAAGCTGATAAGGAAATTCAGGCAGAAAGACTTGCTAAACGCGACGAGATTGGTAAATTTTATGCAGAATCCAAAATAAGAAATCAAGAATCTTTGATGGGGCCTAGAGATACCAAAGAAATTATAATAGAAAATAATTCTAGCCTTGAAGATTTAAAAGAGAAAATAGAAAAAATCCTAAGAATGGAGAATATTTATGAAAGTAATTAAGTGGATTGGAAAACTAATAGGTTTTATCCTTTTAGCAATTTTAATCTTGTTTGTGGTATGCTATCTATCAATAGCCTATCAAACATCAAGAAGCAAGATAAATTACCAAGAAGAGATATACGAATATTCAGAAAAATATAACGTAGATCCCTTGCTCACAGCGTCAATTATCAAAGTTGAATCAGACTACAATAAAGATGCAAAAAGTGACCAAGGTGCCCAAGGTCTAATGCAACTTCTTGATGAAACAGCAAGCCATGCAGCAGACTTGACTGATAAGGAATTCTACCCAGATAAATTATCTGATGTTGAATATAACCTTGATTTAGGAATAGCCTATTATGACTACCTTTATAGGTATTATAATAATAGAGACTTAGCCCTCGCAGCCTATAATGGCGGTGTTGGCAATGTCGACAAATGGATAGATGAGGGGTTAATTGATCCTGTTGATCCAAACACTCAGAATATTCCATTTGAAGAAACTAGGCAATACGTAACAAAAATTGATGCAAATTATGATGTTTATAAGAAATTTTATAAAAATGGTTTGCCTAGTGAAAAGAGAATGGCTGATTTAAAACAATTGGCCTTTGATAACTTTATGGTATTTATTGAAGATATTTTAGCAAATCTTAAATAAACCATTGAGAAATTTCCCGATATAATTTATAATAGAAGTATCGGGAAGAAATTTTTTAAAGAAGGAGATATTTATGGCAGCTAATACTGTGACATTTGCCCATGGTGTTAAGATGGAAGAATACAAAGAGCTTTCAGAAAATAGCAGTCTTCATATTGCTAATATTCCAAAGCTTGTAACCATTCCACTCACCCAACACATAGGTGCACCAAGCAAATGTAATGTTAAGAAAAAAGACGAAGTTGCTGTAGGAGATTTAATAGGTTCTGCAGTAGGTAACTTCTCAGCAAATATCCACTCCTCAGTAGCAGGAGTAGTGACAGATGTTATCGATATTCAAACTGCATCAGGCAAGAATGCTAAGGCAGTAGTTATCGATACAGAGGGCTTCGACCAAAGTGTCGAATATACAGAGGTTGAAAACGTAAACTTAAGCCCAGAGGAAATTGTAGCTAAGGTTAAAGAAGCTGGAATAGTTGGTATGGGTGGTGCGGCTTTCCCAGCCCACATAAAATATTCACCAAATAAACCAGTTGATACTGTAATAGTAAATGGTGCAGAATGTGAACCATACATAACTTGTGATGATTACATAATGAAAAATTATCCTTTACATATTATAAAAGGACTCATCCAAATACTAAAAGCAGTAAACGCTAAAGACGGTGTAATAGCTATAGAAAATAATAAGCCAGAAGCTTATAAATCTATGACTGAAGCTTTAGCAGAGTTTGCTAAAACAAATAATTTTGATGCAAATATTAAAGTAATAAGCCTTGAAACAAAATACCCACAAGGTGATGAAAAAAGACTAATAAACGCAATACTTAAAAGAGAAGTTCCATCAGGTGGTCTTCCAATGGATGTAGGCGCTGTTGTATCTAACGTTTCTACAGTAAACGCTATTTATGAAGCCTTATACATGGGTAAACCTCTCTACGAAAGAATTCTTACAGTAACAGGTAAGACTGTAAAGAACCCACAAAATATGGTTGTAAGAATCGGAACAAGCTTTAATGACTTAATCGAAGAAGCTGGGGGAGCAGAAGAAATTGCCAAGGTTATAAATGGCGGACCAATGTGTGGTATTGCCCAACCTGACCTAACAAAACCAGTAGAAAAAGCTACAAACTGTATCTTAGTATTTGATAGTGAAGATGCTCTTATAGAAGATCCATCACCATGCATTAGATGTGGAAGATGTGTAAGCGTGTGTCCAGTATTCTTACTACCAAACTATATTCATAAACACGCACTAGATGGAAGGTTTGAAAAGGCAGATGAAGAAGGCGCACTAGATTGTATTGAGTGTGGATCTTGCTCATTTGTTTGTCCAGCTAGAAGACCACTAGTTGAAGCTATCAAGTTTGCTAAGAGACAAATAAGACAGGCAGGAAAATAGGGGGAAATATGGAAAATAATAAACAATTATTAGTAACAGCTTCTCCACATATAAGAAGTAAAAGAACAGTCAAAAATGACATGCTTGATGTCATCATCGCACTATTGCCAGCAGGGGCTGTATCTGTATACTACTTTGGTTATAGAGCTTTAGTTCTTATCTTGGCATCTGTAATAACATGTGTTTTAGCTGAAACTGTATTTAATAAATGTATAAAAAAAGAAAATACAATCAAGGATTTATCAGCAGTTGTAACAGGTATCTTACTAGCCTATAACGTACCATTTACACTTCCAGTATGGCAACTTGTTATTGGTGCAGTATTTGCTATCGTAATCTGTAAGATGCTTTATGGTGGAATAGGACAAAATATCGTAAACCCAGCTCTTGCAGCAAGAGCATTTTTGATGGCATCATGGACAAGCACAATGACAAATTTTGTCCCAACAGAAAGAGTAGCCACACTAAAGACAATTAGTGATGTATCAATGGTAAGTGCAGCAACACCATTATCTGATCCAAAAGCTTATACAATTATGGACTTATTTATAGGTCATGTGCCAGGATGTCTTGGTGAAATAAGTGCTCTAGCTTTATTAATCGGAGCTTGCTACCTACTTGTTAGAAAAGTAATTCACATAAGAATTCCTTTAGTATTTATCTTGACAACTACCGTAATGCTTGCAATATTTGGCGAAAAAGTAGATATGGATTACATAATTAAAAATATCCTATCAGGCGGTCTAATTCTTGGTGCTTTCTTTATGGCAACAGACTATACAACTGCACCAATTACACCAAAAGGACAAATTGTGTTTGGATTTGGCTGTGGATTTATAACTGCAGTAATAAGACTTTGGGGTGGATATCCAGAAGGTGTATCTTATTCAATCTTATTAATGAACCTCTTAGTTCCAGTTATTGAACAACACACTAGAGATAGAATCTTTGGTAAGGCCAAGGTAAAAAAAGGAGCGAAAAATGAATAATAGTTTAAAATTAGGTTTTAAATTACTTCTTATAACCTCAGTGACAGCCCTAGCCCTTGCCTTTACAAACAGCAAGACTCAACCAATAATCGAAGCTCGTCAACAAGAGGAATTAAAACAAGCTTTATCAGTTGTATACGAAGCAGACAATTATGAAGAAGTTGATGTAGAAAAACCTGACACTGTAGAAGTTGTATACAAAGCAGATGATGGTTATGTATTCCAAATCCTATCACCAGGTGGATATGGTGGAGATATCGAATATCTAATTGGTGTAGATAGCGAGCACAACATCACAGGATTTGCTCCATTAAATCATTCAGAATCTGCAGGCTTTGGCCAACAGATGGAAGAAGATTTCTTCAAAGAAGGAATGGTTGGAGTAAATATGGATAAGGAAGTAAAAGCAAGTGAAGCAGGCGGAGAAAACGAAATAGTAGCTATCTCAGGTGCTACAATTTCTACTACCACTATTCTTAGAGGTATAAACGACGCCAGAGAAGTGCTTTCTAGCTTAGAATAGGAGATATCATGGAAAAACAAAAAAATAAAAAACCAAAGGTAAATTACGGCAAAATATTTACCGACGGTATATTTAAAAACAACCCTGTCCTAGTACAGATGGTTGGTATGTGTTCAGTTTTAGCCATATCTTCATCACTTACAAATGCTGTTGGTATGGGTGTATCTGTAACATTCGTACTTGTAATGAGTAACCTAGTTATTTCATTACTTCGTAACTTTATATCAGATGAGATAAGAATCCCATCATTTATCGTAGTAATAGCAGGATTCGTAACTATAGTACAAATGCTAATAAAAGCTTATGCGCCTGCTCTAGATAAGAGCTTGGGTATCTTTATCCCACTAATCGTAGTAAACTGTATAATCCTAGCCCGTGCTGAAGGTTTTGCTAGTCAAAACGGACCAATTCCATCAATTGTAGATGGTATAAGCCAAGGTTTAGGTTATACCATAGCTATATCAATCCTAGCTTTCTTTAGAGAGTTATTAGGATCAGGAACACTTTTTGGCATAGGAATAATTCCAGAAGAATATACTATAGGATTCATGCTACAACCAGCATCATCATTTATAGTTTTAGGTCTTATATTTGGAGCCTTCCATGCTATAATGAGTAGAAAAAAGAAAGTTGATTAGGAGTTATTATGGCAGACTTATTTAAAATTATAATAGCAACTATATTTGTATCAAACTATGTACTTGGACAATTCTTAGGTATCTGTCCAACCCTTGGTGTTACAAGTAAGGTTGAAACAGCAAGAGGTATGGGCTATGCGGTAATCTTTGTAATAGTACTTGCAACAGTAATAACATGGTTTATCCAACACTACATACTAGATGTTTTTAATGTCCAATATTTGCAGACAGTTGTCTTTATCTTAGTAATAGCGACTCTAGTACAATCAGTAGAAACAGTAATGAAAAAATCAATGCCAGCTCTTTATGGAGCTCTAGGTGTTTACCTACCACTTATTACTACAAACTGCGTTGTTTTAGGTGTAGCTATAAAAGCAATTGATTTATCATATAACCTTGTAGAATCAACAGTTTATGCCTTTGCAGCAGCAATTGGTTTTATGATAGCAATCATGATACTTGCTTACTTAAGAGAAAAAATCGAATATAACAAAATACCTGAGTCATTTAAGGGAGCTCCAATGTCTCTTATAACCCTAGGTCTAATGGCTATAGCCTTCATGGGCTTTGCAGGTTTAGCATAGGAGGTTAGAATGCAAAATTTATTATTGCCGGTAGCAATCCTTGCTATAATGGGCTTTATCTTTGCGATAGCTCTTGGCTTTATTTCACAAAAATTCCACGTTGAAAAATCAGTAAAAGAAGCAGCAGTTAGAGATGCCCTTCCTGGCGCCAACTGTGGTGCTTGTGGTTATCCTGGTTGTGATGGTCTAGCAGAGGCTATCGCAAAAGGTGAAGCTCCAGTAAATGGCTGTGCTATAGGTGGAGCAAGCGTAACAGCAGCAGTAGCTAGTGCTATGGGAGTAGAAGCTACAGGTGCAGATGATAGAAAAGTAGCCCTTGTTAATTGTAATGGAACTTGTGAAGCTGCAAGTGATCAATACAAATACCAAGGTCTTGAAGATTGTAGGGCACAAATAGCATTATTTGGTGGAAAGAAAGCTTGCGATTATGGATGTATTGGTTGCGGAACTTGCGAAAAGACTTGTCCATTCGATGCGATTCATATAGTTGATGGCGTAGCAAAAGTCGACAGAGCAAAATGTGTTGCCTGCGGCAAGTGTGTAGACGTATGTCCTAAAAATATTATCGAGCTTGTACCATATAAACAAAAACAAGCTGTTCTTTGCTCATCCCATGATAAGGGTAAAGACGCAAGAAGCAAGTGCAAGAATTCTTGTATAGGTTGTACAATTTGTGCTAAAACCTATCCAGAAGCTTTCGAAATGGATAATTTCTTATCAAAAGCTGTTAATTTAGAAGAAGCAGACGAAGAATTACTAAAAACAGCAGCTGAAAAATGTCCAAACAAATGTATAACAATATTTGAATAAAATATCATGGAAGACCCTTCGGGGTCTTTTTTTATTGACTAAAAACCATATAATATATCCATGATTAAATATTAAAATATATTGATAGAATATAGAGGTATGTATGAAGATAAGAAAAGGAGATATAATTGTAATATTGGGCTTAATTGTATTAAGTTTTGGCCTAAACTTTGCAATTTATAAGGCAAGTTCAAACTACAAGGGTGATATGCTGGTAGTAGAACAAGATGGTAAAGTTATTAAAAAACTTCCAATGGATAAGGATACAGAATATACAGTAAATTACGGTGGGCATTACAATACTATAGTAATTAAAGATAAAAAAGCCTATATTAGGGAAGCTGACTGTCAAGATCAAATTTGTACCCATATGCATCCTATAGAAAAGGAAGGGCAAACAATAATTTGCCTCCCACATAGGTTGTATTTGGAATTAGAAAGTCATGGAGATAAGAAAAAAGATGAAGACGCGATAGATAAGGTGGTGAACTGATGGGGAAAAATATTAAAGATTTAACTAATATGGCACTTTTAGTTGCCCTTGCCCTAATAATATCACTCATAGAATTGCAAATTCCTGTTCCTGTACCTATACCAGGTGCAAAACTTGGACTTTCAAATATAATAATACTAGTAAGTCTTTATTTTTATGGCTTTAAGGCAAGTCTTACTATTGCATTATTAAAAAGTTTTATGCTTGTTTTGATAACTGGAGCTGTGACTTCATTTTTCTACTCGGCAGCAGGGGCGATTTTGTCATCAATAGCGATGGCTATCGCATTAAGATACCATGATCGTTTGTTTTCTTTTATTGGAGTAAGCGAAATCGGGGCCTTCGCTCATAACTTAGGTCAGATTATTGTATCTACAATAATTATGGATAATATTAAAATGTTCACATACTTTCCTGCTCTAGTCTTAGTTGGTACATTTAGTGGATTTTTTGTAGGTCTTTCTTCAAATTTTATTATAAAGCATATGAAAAAAATAAACATCGGAGAAAATGTTTAAATGAACCAAACAATCAAGGATATGAAATTAATAGATAGACCCAGAGAAAAACTGTTAAAACTGGGTCACGATAGCCTAAGCGAAAAGGAACTTTTAGCTATTATTATATCTACAGGTACTGATAAGAAAAATGCTATTGAACTTGCGGAGGAAATTTTAAATACCTTTAGCGAAGAAGCTCTCCTTGAAATAGAGGTCGAAGAGCTAACAAAAATAAAGGGAATTAAAGAAGCGAAGGCGTCTAAAATTATAGCAAGCCTGCAATTAGGAAAAAGAATTAAAGAAAGTATATTAAATAAGGAAAAATATCAGATATGCTCAAACGAAGCAGCGTATGAATTTATCAAAGATACCCTCAGCTTAAAAGACAGGGAACATTTTTACGCAATTTTACTAGATAATAAGAACCAAGTAATTTCTAAAGAACTTATCTCAATTGGTGACTTATCATCTTCCATAGTGAACCCTAGAGAGGTTTTTAAGCCGGCAATAAAAAAGTCAGCCAAGGCTATAATTCTTGCCCATAACCACCCTTCGGGAAATCCTAGTCCTTCAAGGGCGGATTTGCTTATAACCCATAGGCTCATAGACGCAGGAGAAATCCTTGATATTAATGTGCTTGACCATCTAATTATCGGTCATGGCACTTACGTTAGTTTAAAAAAAGATAATTATATATAGGAGTTTAGGATGAAATTTCAAATGATTGCTACTGATTTTGCCATAGACCTTGGAACTAGCAATATTTTAGTATATAAAAAAGGCGAGGGCCTTATAATTAACGAGCCATCAAGTTTAGTTCTTGATGAAAATCACACCAAGGTTGAGGCTGTTGGTCAACAGGCCAAGGATATGCTTGGAAAAACCCATGATGATATTCAAGTGGTAAAACCTATAAAAAACGGAGTTATAACCGATTTTAACTTGACTGAAGCAATGCTAAATTATTTTTTTGATAAAGTCAATGTTGGTTTTAGTCTAATCCAACCAAGGGTAGTGATAGTTGTCCCATCAGGAATTACCGATATACAAAAAAGGGCTGTAGAAGATGCTGCCCTTCATGCTGGAAGCAGGGATATTATTTTAGTTGATGAGTCACTTGCAGCAGCCTACGGGATGAACCTATCACCAGATGAGCCCAGGGGAATTTTGATGATAAACATGGGGGCTGGTACAAGCCAAGTGGCTGTCATATCATTGAATGGAATAGTTGTTTCTGCTACAATTAACAAGGGTGGCGACTATCTCGATGAGAAAATTGTTGATTATTTTAGGGAAGAAAAAGGACTAGAAATAGGTAAAAACACAGCTGAAGAAGTAAAAATTAACCTCGCATCATTAAAAATAAAAGATGGAAACAATGAAATGGCTGTAAATGGTAGAGACCTAGTTGATGCTAGGCCAAAAACTGTAAATGTTATGTCAAATGAGTTAGTTTCATGTATTCTACCTTTCGCTGATGAGGTATGTGAAATGGTCCTTGAGGCACTTGAAAAAACACCTCCGGAGATTTCTTCAGACATAAAGAGGGATGGATTTGCCCTATCAGGATCCTTATCAAAATTGAAGGGCCTTAGCGAATATATAGAAAAGAAAATAGGACTGAAATCTTACCACTCCGAAGATCCATCAACTGATGCTATTTTAGGAGCAGGTCAAATTTTAGAAAACCCAGATAAGTATTTAAAATATCGTAAGTAGGTAGTTATGGCATACAAAAGAGTAAAAAAAGATAAAAAACCATTTATATTTACAGTAGTTGGGCTGAGCCTACTTATACTTATTTCAAGTCAAACGGAAGCATTATCAAAAACAGGCTCAAACCTTGCTAGCTCTGTTTTAAAGCCTATCGATAAGGTGACTTATTCTATATCATCTGCTATAATTGAGCAGACTGAAAGAACAATAGGTTCAAAAGAAACTCGAGAGCAAGTGTTAAAATTAGAAGCAGATAATAGGTCACTAGTTTTAGAAAATGCAAGGCTTCTTGCTACTATAAATAGAGAAGACTTCCTAAAACAAGAAGCAGCTGCTACTAATGGAAGTGATAATAAATATATAAAAGCAAAATTAATTAATACTGATGTAAACTCAATGACAACTCATTTTAGTATTGATAAGGGAGAAGTAGATGGAATTGAAAAAAATGATATCATTCTCCAAGCTGTAGGAGACAGC
>QWCE01005627.1_pt1 | contig 17480 bp, 22 predicted proteins | sample 1972531 | NCBI WGS metagenome assembly QWCE01 (sample SAMN09866716, study PRJNA288562) | Human gut metagenome isolate term4_stool, whole genome shotgun sequencing... | reverse complement strand
CTATATCGTCATCGAGTTTCTTCCTTGTTAGAAAACTGATCATCTTTCTCTTTTTATGTTCGGATTTTATTGAATCTCTTTCTCTTATCCAAGCTACTACAAGGATTATTACTAAGGCAGTCCCTATAAATCCAAGTATTGGATATAGAATCGACATAAGCTTTTTAAATCCAAAGAATGATAATCCAAAGCCGATGGAAGTGAACAGGATCAAGTTCTGTTTTAATTTGCCTTCCGTATTTGAAAGTCTCTTCGCCGCAGAATAGAATAGAGAAATTGCTGTGTTAAATATCATTCCATAGATTATTATGGACATCGCAAGTCCCAAGTATGGATGGATATTTTCCAAAATTATCTGCATCGGTATGTCCGCGTCTAAAAGATTTTCAAGATCTATATAGAGTGTAAATCCGATAAGACCTGTGAGTATGGCTACTAGTGATCCTCCAACCATGCCACCGATCCTTGCTTCTCTTGAGTCGGTCTTGCTGCCTCCGAGGACAAATGCCATTGAGATACAAGAGATCATACACATTCCAAAGTAGTTAATAGTTGATACAAAAATATTTGGAATTGAAGGTTTAAGAGTCTTTCCAAGTTGATCTAGTGCTTGAAAATCTGGTCTTATCTTGGCAATTGTATAAATTCCTCCGATAAGTGTAAACACAAGTACAAGTGGAGTAAAGGCTCCGATTACTCTCGTCACCTTGTCGAAGTCGAGCATACCTACCACGATTATCATAATCGTACAGATTAGTGATCCAATCCATGGAGCCATTCCAAACTGTTGGTTTAAGTTTGAACCTGCTCCTGCTATCATGACAAATCCCATAAGAAAGCAGTTTAACAGAAGTGAAAAGTCCATAAATTTCGTCACATATTTCTCAGACACTTCTTGCAATACGTCGATGTGACTGTCTGCAAAGAAATGGCTTCCCATCTGCAAGATAATTCCACCGACGAATATATGAAGTGCACCTGCTGCCACTAGACCATAGAGTCCGGCATTACCAAATGGTATAAAGTATTGCATAAGTTCTTGACCACTAGCTAGCCCTGCTCCAGTGAGCACTCCCACATAGGCAAGAATTATGCTTATTGTTTTTTTATTCATTAATCTCCCTAATTTCTTTTTTACTATACTATATATTACCACAAAACTATAGTTTATCAAAATAACATGGTAATTCTAGTATTAAATGGTAAAAAAGACCAAGAACTTCTTATAAAAAGAATCTTGGTCTTTGGGTTTTAAATTAAAATGTAATTTTGCTTTTTAATTAATGATATTTATTTAAGTTGTAAACCGTCTTTAAATGCATTGCCAACTCTACCGCCTACTTTATAATATCCACTGGTAAATGGATCAAAAGCTATAGCTTCAATGGAGTCAATGTCAACCTTGTCATCTTTTAGATTAGCTTCTTCAACAGAGGTTCTAAGAACTTTTCCGATAACTCCGATACCTCTTTCGCCACCTTGGTATTCAATAAATTCACATTCAATAGCAATTGGAAATTCATTGATGATAGGAGCGTCAACTAGCTTAGATTTTTCAAAAGTCATCTTGGATTTTGCAAACTTTTCTGCATCTTTTCTTCCGCTTACAACGCCGAACCAATCTGCTTCTACCATGTGTTTAGCATCTGCGATGTGGACTACAAATCCCTCTCTTGCCTTTATATTTTCAACTGTCTTGTGAGTTTCAGATAGATTTAGGGCAACCATATCTGGACTCATCATGGTTCCCCAAGCCGCATTCATCACGTCAACTGTGCCATCTTCATTGAAAGTTGAAACCATAAGTACAGGCATAGGAAAAATAGCTGCAGTGGTCTTAATTTCTTTCTTCATTATATCCTCCCTTTGATTTATAAATAATTTTTTATTCGTAATTTTATTATAACGCCGGATTTATTATTAATCAAAAATCAGTTTTTTTATTAAATGATATTATTCAGCCCGATTATTTAATATAAAGCAATTTTTCCATTCTTAATTTCAGTTTTCAAATCTTGATTAGCCTATTCTTCAGCTATGTCCTTCATCGCTGAATTTTATCTTCTTTCTTTAGAGAATTTAATATATACAAAACTACAAATCCAACTGCCAATCCTACAAAGGCTCCAGCAATAGAAATCATAAGAATTTCATCTCGTCTAAATCTATTTGCCGAAAAAGATAATACACATGATACTAATGCAAAAACAATAGCAAAACTTAAAAGAAATAGGTTTTTACCTTTATTATTCATCGATTTTACAGGTTCAACTCCCTTTAGTAAATAATCAGTTGAAACCTCAAAATAATCACTTAACATAATAATCTTGTCAATATCAGGTATACTTTGCTCGTTCTCCCATTTTGATATAGCTTGTCGTGAAACTCCTAGCTTTTCAGCGAGTTCATCTTGAGAAATACCTTTTATTTTTCTAAGTTCTCTTATACGATCAGAAACATTCATATAAACACCACCTTTCTATCTAAATTTTACTAAACAATGTGTTTTATCTCTATCAACTACACCTAGATATTTGTCAACTGATGGTTGCAATTATGTAAATCCAAGTTAAATCCAATTTTTTAAAAAAATAATATTTAAATTTATTTTTATTTTATAAAATTTATGATTAAATATCCTACTAACAAAAGAAAAATATACACAAGCCCTATATTAAATATTTGCATTCCGATTATTACAGGAAGCCATATAAAAACTATATCCATCACTACTAGAACTAATTTAGTCTTTCTATTTGCTTTTACTTTTTTAAAAATTTGAAGTACTTGTAGCAATAATAATATGGAAGTCATAATTACTACAAGCATCGGAAAAAATAATCCATATCCTATTGGGATAGTGGCGATGAAATTATATTTTTTTATACTAATATTTCCTGGCCCATTGGAAAACGGAAGCCACAGGTAGTTTTTAAATAAACATAGAAATAATGATGTTAAAAGTAGCGTGGTCTCAATAATATATTTATACGATTTTTTCATGGTTATCTCCTTTTTTATTTTTATTATAACATATAGAAATAAGACAATTTTGTAATGAAATATCCGACAAAATTTTAAAATATGCGTCTATTAGTTTTAATTTTATAAATTATTATATAAAAACTTAACTATTTTGCTAAAATATATTAAATATGTTAAAAAATAATTACCATAAAGAGAAGGCGAGAGACAAACTCATCGACCCTTCAGCAACCTACTATTTAGAAAGGTGCTAATGCTTGTACGATGGATAAATATTAAACTTGCATCCATCTATCGATGGGTGCTTTTTCTTCTCTAAAATTGAAAGGAGAAGTTTTATGGGAAGAAGTATGAGTAAGTTGGCGTTTTTAGTAGCAACTGATCAGACGACATATTATGATAGTGAGATTTTAACGTTTTTAAAAGATTAAGGCTTTGAAAAAGTTGGTAAAGGAATGTTTGATAACTGTCCATGGCTTTTTATAGATTTGAATAAAAAGGTCTATTCCCTTGCTATTCCTGGTATTAAGTACACAGGAGTTATCGGAGATTACGCTATAAGATTAAATGAGTTTTACACAATTTACAACATTTACAAACAATACGAAAACAAAGATGTTTTTACTTTTAAATCAAAGCGCTTTGATTATAATGATTAACTATCTTTGATTTCTTTTAATTTGATTTTCAATATATGAAAATATGAGATACCTAAGAAAGTAATGTCATAAAATTTTTTTATATTTTAGCATTAACTGATGAATTACAAATAATGCCTTGAAGAAATAATCTTCAAGGCATTATCTACTAATTTTACATTTTGCAATAAAAAACACCTACTTTTAATAGGTGAATTAATATTTTTAAAATTTGTGGTAAAAGCTTGCGGCATCTTCTAAATCCAATGCTCCCTCTTTTATATAGAATTTATATGCTGCGCTATTTCTAATCGTTGTAAAGAAGGCTCCGCTTACTCCCTGCTCCTTCAATTTGCTCATTGTCCTCTCGTATAATTTTTTCGCAATGCCTTTTCCTCTATATTCATCTGAAACGAAAAACTCATAGAGATAGTAGGTGGTTTCTGTGGAATATAACCTGTTATTACCCATTATTGCTCCGATTATTTTATCTCCATCTACTATGACATTTCCATAGAATCCAGGTGCATCTATCAGTGAGAGCAATGATTGGTAAGCTGTTTTCTCAGTCCAGGTGTCGTTCCACGGCGGTGTGTTAAATACTTCTACCATTAGTCTTGCTAAATCTTGTAAATCTGATTTTGATATTTTTCTAATTTCCAAACTATTCTCCTTATCTATTTTCTAAAAATATCTTTAGTTTTTCAGCGTATTCTTTCGGATGTTCATGGAGAAATTGTCCGTGACCCAGCCCTTTAAACACTTCTGTTTCCATTTGTGGAAGATACTCTCTTAATTTTTTTTCACTTTTTTCAGGTATTGGCTCTTCACTTCCTCGCCAAAAGAGTACTGGCTTTGAAAACTTGGTTAAATTTTCTGGAACTTTGTAATGATAGATAAACTTACAGACATTTTTAATTGTATTTTTTGAAATTTGCGGATACATCATTTCTACTACACTTAGGTTATCCTTGCCCATAATCTTGTCTAATAAAAATTTAGGTATTGGCTTTTTATTTTTGATTCTACTTGTCCCAATTATAAAAGCATAGGTAAATGGCGTTGCCATCATGCCCAACTCGGCAGTAATCGCCGCATCTAAAAGGACTTTTGAAGCATAAATATTTCCTCTTCCAATAAGTTCAACAGCGATGGTTGCTCCCATAGAAAAACCGCATAATCCATAGACACTCCCACCCAGTTCATTTAATATGTAACTCTCTATGGAATCTATTGTTTTTCCCAGTGAAGTTAAATCTTTTGGGTTACTTCCATAATGGCCGTCCAATTCGCAGAAAATTACATAATAATCTCGCAAATAAGGAAGAAGAGGTTTGAAACATAGGTCCGCAGTAGAGGCAAGTCCATGAATAAATAATATTGACTTGTTATTTCTATTTCCATATGTAATGATATTCATTTCGTTTCCCTTAATTAAAATTTTTTAAATCAAATAGACTACAAAAAAATAGATTATCTATTACTCTTTATCTCCTACGATTAAGTAATCACAGTAGTCTCCTCCCTTGGCGATGGTTTCTTTCCTATGTAAAACTCCATGCTCAAGACTTATCATAAGCTCATCAAGTTCACAGAATAGTGGCATTAATTCATCTACCCCCAGCTTCTTTGTATAAGCACAAATGGGACAACGAGTAATTCTATAATAACAAGCACCCTCATATGGTTCTCCAATAAAATCAACTTTAAATGACGTAGGATATAGCCTTTCTTTTTCCTCTGTATACCAATTGTAATACTTAAGAATATTTTTCTTATTGGCCTCTTTTCCCCTTTTAGTATTGAGATTAATCAAGGAAAAATACCATTTGACGGAATAAAGAGATTGGCGCATCATTTCCTGGATGGTCTCCGGTGGAATTTTTTTCTCACTTGCTATATAAGGAGCAACAAAGGCAAGGGCGAACATCTCATTGTATGCCATGGGATTATCCTCGCCGATATCGTCCATGTTTTCTACAAGTTCTCGATAAATTTTTTTGCTCTTTTTTATAATTTCTGAAGCATACGCTTTATTATATTTTTCTATGAGGACTTTCTTCATTGGACCCTTAAATAATAAGAAATAAAAACCTTTATATTTCATTTTGCATAAACCATCAACTTTCTAAATTTTTTATAGTAATTTATATACAATTTTATTTTCTTCCAATAATAAGAGTTGAACCGTAAAGTCCTAACAATAAAGCTTCTTTGTGACCCATAAAAATACCTTTTGTTGTATCAATTAATTGCACATTTTCGTAGCCATCTTTTTTAAGCTTTTCGATAAATTTATTCATATCTCCGTATCTTGACTTGCTCATCAAATCATGAATAACAAAAACTCCACCTTTTTTAAGTACACGAAATGTCTCTAGTAAAAGTTTTTGCTTATTATGTCCCATTATATTGTGATAAACGTAGTTGCTAGTCACCACATCGAAACTTTCATCTTCAAATGGAAGTTTCACCGCATTTCCACTTTCAAAGCTCACATTTTCTACTTCCTCAGCCCTAGCATTGTCCCGGCAGAGCTCCTTTGAAAATTCACTTTTGTATCCCCCACTCCATATGTCACAACCCACCATGGTAGCCTTTGGATTTCTTTTTGCACAGGCTATAGTAAGAGCGCCGCTGCCACATCCTACATCCAAGCCTATGCCACCTTCTGGAATCTTTACATAGTCGGCAGTCCCTTCTATTATGATTTTAGCAAGCTTCCTTTTACCCTTGTAATCAAATGCCCTATATAAGATGGTGATCCAGACAGTTATTAATAGGAGTATAAGACATCCTATACCTAGGATAAGTCCCCAGATAATCCTTTGCCTTCCTTGAAGAATGAGGTCACTTGCACCAAATAAGATGAATAAAATAAGACATACTAGACTTTCAATTATCTTGGCCTTCAACAATCTTTTAGGAACCCAGTTTTTATAATCGGATTTTGTTTTCTTGTTATCAATAAAATTTAATTGTTTCATAAAATTTCTCCAGTAAATAATATATTTTATAAAATTCCCCTTTATCAACTAAAAGAACAATTCTAATCCCGTACTTTATAATCTTATAAATTCATATTAGTATAGGTTATAAGTAAAGATAAGTAGTAAATAAAATATATTATGTTAAGCCAGCCTCCGCAAACAATCATATGTATCCCCTTTGGCAATCTACGAACAAGTGGAGTAAGAATTATAAAAAATATTGGAGTTAAGAATCCTTGCCAGGTTGGAAAGACTGTAAGTCCACGAAGTATCATAACTGCTATTCCAATATTACCTAGAGCCATAATCGAAAATACTACTATAGCTTGAAATTTTAAAAATTTTAAAAACTCATCATAAGCGCCATTGTTTTCGTATCTTGACAAAAGACCAAGGTAAGCACATTGCATGTGATATGCTCCTCCAAGTATCATGCCTAATGCATTGATTAAAAATACAGCCCAGCCAAAATTCATATAACTTTCTCTGCAAGATAAAATAATATGATAGAAACCAATGCAATAAATAAATGCACAAATAGGACCTAGAATACCACCTATGTACAATCTTTTTATGCTAATATTCTTCATTATTTTTGATATGCTACCCAACGTATCCTTGCTGCTATAGTCATTGCGGTCGTAATACAAGGTCATATCTCCTAAAAACATTAGAAATGATCCTAAAAGACCAATCAAAATACATTTATACAAGGTCATAAGCTCCACTCCTTTCATTTTAAAATGATATCTATTTTTACTTTTATTGTACACCTGGAAAAATCTAAAATTTATATATTTTGGTTATATTATTCTTGAATTGGTGTATAAAAAAGCGATTAAAGTTTTACCCTTAATCGCTATTTCTTAAAAATTTTATTCATCTTCTGGATTCACTGGTGTGATGATCATCTCTGAATAATCATTTACGAACATATAAATAGGATAACCAAACCTATCTTCACTTTCCATTATATACTCGTGTAAAATATTTATAAAAAATTTTATCCAGTCCTCTGATGGTGGTGTAGCATCATCAACTTGTTCTGTTGCCCAAACCCCAGAAGTAATCTCTAAGTTTTCTTTATACAAAGCTACACCCAGTATAGAATCATAAAAGTCAAAAGAACAATTAAAAATATATAAATCTTCCAATTTATTATCTTTTAGAACTTCTTCTTTCAGATCGCTAGGTATATCTCCGAGAGTGATCATTGCTCTTCCGAGTATTTTGCCTGACTCTTTTTCAAATTTTTCAATTTTACCTTCTTCAGTTAATCCTTTTTCCAAAATTTCAAAAGCTTGTGGATCTATAAGCATAGTCTAATCCTTTCATAAAATAAATTTAAACAATTTATTCAATTAATATAGTTATACCCTTTTTATTTTCCTTTGAAAATTTTAATAGATATCAATTTTAAAATTTATTTTTTATAATATCTAAAATATTCATAATATTGTGTTTCTTAAAATAGTTACAATAAATTTATACAAACAATAAAAAACAGACCCTATATAGATCTGTTTATTATTAAATATTTAATTCAGTTAAAACTATTTTTTTTCAATATTAAATTCCATTCTCAACTTTTTAATTAAAATCCTCATAAGTCCAGCTATAGTCGGAGAATTAAGATATGATTGCCCAAAATGATGTGTTGCTAAATTCTTCATATCTATATTAATAAGTTCCTTGGCTTCTTCGGACGTTATATGCTTTTCAAATGGTTCGATATCATTTTCAAATTTTGTTTTATAAATCTTTTCATATTCTTCCAATGCACGATTTATCCAAAATGTATCATAAAAACTTTCTTTGTATGCTTTTAGCCAGTCCCACATAATATCAGAGTCAGCAACATTTGGATTTTCTAAATGACATCTTCTGCAAAGAAGTACATAATTTGAAGGTACGTCTTTTCCACCCAAAGATTTAGGTATAATGTGGCATCTTTCTAAGTTTCTTTTATAACCACATCTCCAGCATCTTTCCGAAGCTTCTGATGCATCAACACTGAATTCACTTTCATTGATTCTAGAAAACCAATAATCACATATTTCTTCTTTTGTAGTTTTATTTTTATCGTACATTTTTCTCCTTTTAAATTTTGTTTCTATATTTTATGAAGGATTGCTATAGATTCCACATGGCTTGAGTGGTCAGTATGGATAAAATTTAATATTTTTCAAAATCCTCGTATGTGGGAATATATCAATCAATAAACATCTTATAGTTTATTATATCATTTTTGAAAAAAGATAAAACAGCCCTATATAATAAGAGCTGTCTACATCTATTGTCTAGTATAATGTTTGAAAATATCTTCAATCTTTACTCACATGGTTCCTTTACATCTATCTTTTTTAAACAATAACTATTACTTTTCACTAGATCACCATCCTTTCTTTAATGATTGTTTCTTCTTTTCTCTTTTACTCCATTCACCTTCTTTAGAGTTAATCAACAGAATAGTTGATAAAATTATTATGGCTACTAAACTAATAATACAGATATTCTTATTCCAATTAACTGCACTATCATAGCTTCGATAATTTATTAATCCAAGACTTGCAGTAATAGGATACATATTTGCTAAAGTCATACTACCTACTGCAAACATTCCTCCATAGCCATATACGAAAGATAGAATAGCTCCTATCATATAACCATTAGACAATCTACTGGTTAAAATAATAACTGGCAATACTGCTATATATAAAAATAAGCAATTTAATGTAATCTGTATAAATGCTTGTCCTACTAGTTGCACAGAGAAGCCTGGAAATTTAACTAAAATTTCTGCAATTACTGTAAACAATGTACAAACAACACCTAAGAAAATAGCAATTAAGCCACAAACTAATAGTTTTCCAAATAACAATTTTCGATAAGAAACGGGAACTACTTTTATATTCTTTAATGTATCGTCTTTTTGCTCTCTTGCCATAATATATCCCGCAATTAACGTAATACACATAGGGAAAATAGTGGACATATTATTCTTAATTACTTGTTCAATTAAATAAGTAAAATCCCAGGTAGAGCCATCATTTGCCATTGATGTGAACAATGTCAATACAACCGAAAGAAGCATTAGTATAATTCCTGCCCATATAATATTGTATCTTTTTAGTTTTATTAATTCAGCTTTTAGAATACGACGCATCTCTATTCTCCCCTCTTTTTATATAAATAATCTATAAGTATAAATGATAGTATTGCTGTAACACTTAAAATCAAAACTACTTGAGATGTTGAAGGGATTAAGCCTGTTAATTCTTCCAAGTTCATTTTGATTCCATGTGCTGCCATATCTCCCGCACCCCAGAATGTAGTTAAAGGAGTAGGAAGAGTCCACAAAGTCATCTTTGGTAAAGTATCATATAAAGCTGTAGCACTCATATTTAGTACACTGTAAAAAATACAAATCAAAACAGAAAATATATAACTTTTACTGAAAAAAACTACTAGTACAATAAGGGGTAATGTTCCAGCTGTAATAAAAATTCCTGTTTCAAGTGCTAACAACAATTTATATCCAATACCATATATTTCTGTAGTAAAGCTTCCACATATAAATGTTGCAAATGTAGATGCGACACTAAAAACTGCTCCAAAAATAAATAATACAATAATCTTAGCAAGTATCATTTGTGTACTTGTTATGGGAATTGTCCTTAAATTTTTAAATGTATCATTATCTCTTTCCATAAAAAATAAAATGGCAGCTATTACACCTATAATACAAGGTAACAAAAATTGTACTCCATAACCTAAAACCATATTAAATAGTCCATCAAAAGCATCTTTTTTATCAGCATATTGTTCTAGCATATTGGGCGTAGTCATTAAATAAGTTAAAGGAACTGGAAATAAAAAAGCTGATATAACCACAAATAAAATGAACTTTTTCCTTTTTAATTTCCAAAACTCACACTTAATCAAATCAAGCAATTCCTTCACCCCCTGTCACACGCTTGAAGTAGTCTTCAAGGTTTTCTTCATATGTGTGTGCTTCCGATACTTCAATATCATTTTTCACAAATGAAGTTATTATCTTTTCAATAGGTACTTCAAGATTATATAATTTTAATTTATTATTATTTTCAATATCAAACTGTGTTTCTCCAAATGCTTGCTCTAAAATTCTTGCTGCTTGTGGTGCATCAGAAACAATGAAACGTGTATGCTTATTACTCCTTTTTTCTAAATCTTCAAGACTAGATTCTTCTAATAATATGCCTTTGTCGATAATTCCTACATCATCTGCTAAAAGTTGTATTTCAGATAATATATGACTTGATATTAATATTGTTTTTCCTCTTTTTTTACAAAGATCTAGAATAAATGAACGTATTTCTGCAATACCAATTGGATCTAAGCCATTAATGGGCTCATCAAGTATTAGGATTTCTGGATCATGCATAATTGCAAGAGCAATTGCAAGCCTTTGTTTCATTCCCAAGGCCTATTCGTGGAAGAGTCTTTTTTTCATTTCCTTTAAGTGGTTTTCCAAAAACATAAACATTTCCACTAGACGGTTCAGTTAAAGATAAAAGCATCTTCATTGTTGTAGTTTTCCCTGCACCATTTCTCCCTAAAAGTCCATATATTCTTCCTTTTTTGACATGGATGTTTAGATTATCAACACTTTTTTGTTCTCCATAAATTTTTGTCAGATTTTTAGTTTCTATAATGTAATCACTCACTAGATTTACCTCCTTTTATTTGTAATTACATTATATATTACTATCCTTGCATTAACCTTATATTAACCTTGCATTAACCTTGCAATAAAAAAGTCCTTGTAAAAACAAGAACTAAAATTTTATTTATATCTATTCGGTGTCGTATTAAATTGAATTATGAAATTTGTAAATTCTCCTTCTTTACTTTCTACGCTTATTTCTCCTTGCATAACTTCAACCATTTGCTTTACAATAGCAAGTCCAAGTCCACTTCCTTTTCTACTTCTCCCCTCATCACATTTATAGAGACGGTCAAAAATATATGGTAAATTAGTTTCAGAAATACCAATTCCATTATCTTTTATAGAAATAAATACTCGTCTATCATTGTTAGAAATACTAATGTATAGCTTAGAAGCTTTACTGTGACTTATTACATTTTGTAGTAGATTATTTATTATCCTTCCATACTTGTCTCTATCAATTTTTATAAAAATTGGTCTTTCAGGCATATCTATTTCAAAATCAATATCATTTTCTTCTAGTATAGGAATCCAATCTCTTAAAATACGTCTAGTTAATTCATTTATTTCAATATTTTCTATTAATAAATCAATTTCACTTGATTGTAATTTAAACCATTCGAAAAGTATATCTATGTACTCTTTCAAGTCATAAGCTTTAGACCTAGCAGTTTGAAAATACTCTTCTCTTTCTTTTCCATTTACAACTCCTTTATCAATAGCATCTAAGTAACCTATCAAAGTAGTAAGTGGCGTTCTTAAATCATGTGAAAGACTAGTCATTAATTCTTTATTTGTCTCACTATCTATCTTTAAATCTGATATTTCTTTTTCTAACTTGTACACTATAGCATTAATTTTATAAACAATATCAGACGTAATATAATCATTAGATGCAAGTATCTTATGACCTACTTCACCTGAAAGCATATCTGTTAAAATGAAGTCCATATTTTTTATTTGTATTTTTACTTTTTTATTTTTATTGTACTGGATTATATTAAAAACTATGGAGATAAAAAATAAAATTATTAATACTTTATTAATCACACTTTAAACCTTCCCATTGAAACGATATCCTACACCTTTAACTGTTTGAATATAAACTGGTAAACTTGTATCTTTTTCTATCTTTTTTCTTATTCGGCTTATTATTGCCATGATATTGCTATCATCATAGATATAATCCTCGTCCCATACTTCTTCATAAATCATTTGTTTAGTAAGTATTTTTCCTTGGTTTCTTATTAGATAAATTAGAACATCATATTCCTTAGGCGGCAATTCAAAAGTTCCTAGGTCTGTGCTTACTGTTCGATTATTTGTATCTATTTCTAAACCTTTAAAAGACAATACTGACTTACCTTTTGTTCCATCGTAGAAATGTACATATCTTCTTAGCAAAGAACCAACTCGAGCAATCAACTCATCCATATCAAAAGGTTTTGTAAGATAATCATCTGCTCCTGATTTTAGTCCAATAACTTTTGATTTAGTATTATTTTTTGCTGTTAACATTAGTATTGGAACATCACTTGATTCCCTGATTTTTTCTAATGTTTCAAAACCATCTATCCCAGGCATCATTATATCTAGTATTATAGTTTGATAATTAAATTCTTTTACTTTTTTTAGTGCTTCACTGCCTGAATAACAATAATCTGAATCTATCCCTTCATTAATCAGACTTTTCTGTATAAGATCACATATTTCTTTATCATCGTCTACAATCAATATTTTATACATATACTCCTATCATCCTTTGTAAAATTCAATAATTGCATCTATGAATATCTAAATTATAATATACCTTTTATAATTTCTGTTCTATCAAAGCTACAGCCTCCACACGGCTCGAGTGGTCAGTATGGATAAAATTTAATTTTTTTAAAAAGCTTAAAAAGCCTCGTATGTGGGAATAGGTTAATCAATAAGCATCTTATAATACATTATATCATTCTGGCGCAAAGAAAAAACAGTCCAAAAAAGAGCTGTTTAGATTATTATTTTCTTGTTTTAGTCGCATTACTTATATTAGATGACCTACAAACATTCCTAATATAGTTGATGTAGATGGTATTTGATGAATAACTTTTGTACTTCTATTTGATATTTGTTCAGGGGACCAATGTTCGTTAATCTTTATAGTTAAATAATCAATAACATCTTTAGATAATTTACTTTTCCTATAGCAGTCTTTCCTTCTATCAATATATTTGTCGTTTGCCTTTATTGGGAAATACTTAGTATAATCTCCACTACTATTTTTTATTTTAAATGAATTTCTTTTAATTTTTCGAGATATTGTACTAGATGACCTTTTAATTGCTTGTGCAATTTTCCTTATACTCATTCCTAAATTTAAAAATTGATAGATACAAGCTCTCTCTTCTATGGTAAGATGGTTATCGCTCATAGTTAACCGCTCCTTTTAATATGTTTTGTTTGGTCACTTACATATTAACACAGCTGATTAGCTATGCGTTTATTTTATGTTGAGGTTGGTATGTTTATTCATACCCCCAACAGTTTCTTTTGTTCCCATTTTTATAAAAAGTAAATAATATTAGAATTTGTAAGTCGCTACTGCAAATAAATAACGGCCTAGCCAAAATACATCATTTTCAATAAGATAAGCTAAAAATATCCTAATAAAAATTAATAAAGTCTTAACTAAATCTTAAAATATTACTTGTTTTGTTATTCTTTTTTTTCAATAACCGATGCTTCAAGTAAAGATTTAGAGAATTTTTCAGTTTCCTTCAAAAATTCATCATCCGGCATCCATGAAGCTTTTATTTCCTCATCAATAATTTGGAATCCTGCTTTTTCAAGCTCATCTCTCAATATCTTATTTCCTTCACCAGACCAGCCGTATGATCCAAAGACACCGGCCGCCTTATCTTTGAATTTAAGTTCTTGAAGAAAATGTAGCCACCCAGATATAGTAGTAATCGCAGATCTACCAACTGTTGGCGAACCAACAGCTATTGCTCTTGACTTAAATACTTCTGTCATAATATCATTTCTATCCATTTCAGCTACAGACAAAACTTTTGTTCTAGTTGATGGAGAAATCTCTCTTATGTCATCTGCAATTTTATGAGCGATTTTCCTAGTTGCCCCCCACATAGAGTCATAAATTATAGTTACTTGATCTTCTTTATAGGCATCTGCCCATTCAGCATATTTATTAACTATCTCAAGAGCATTTTCTCTCCAAATACTTCCGTGACTTGTTGCTATAATATCTATTGGCAAGTTCATGGCTACAATTTCTTCAATTTTCTTTTTTGCAAAGGATGAAAAAGGTGTCAAAATATTAGCATAGTATTTCATAGCCTCATTCCAAAGAATAGTTGGGTCTGCTTTGTCGTTGAATAATTCACTTAATGCATAGTGTTGGCCAAAGGCATCGTTAGAAAATAAAATGTTATCTCCTGTCATATAAGTTGCCATTGAGTCAGGCCAATGGAGCATTTTCATTTCTACAAACACTAATTGTTTGCCATTTCCTATGTCTATAGAATCTCCAGTTTTTACAACCCTATGGTCCCATTCTGGATGGTGGTATTGGCCAATAAGAGATTTTTTGCCATTGGCAGTACAGAAAATTGGAGTATTTGGAATTTCTTCCATAATTTCTAACAAGGAACCTGAATGATCAGGCTCTCCATGATTTATAACTATATAGTCAATTTTATCTAGGTCGATTTCATTTTTTAAATTCTTTACAAACTCTTCCTTGTGAGGAGTCCATACAGTATCTATTAATACCGTCTTTTCTTCTTGAATCAAATAGGCATTTTGACTAGATCCGTTGTGAACAGAATATTCTGACCCATGAAATTCCTGAAGTTCCCAATCAATTTTTCCAACCCAATATACGTTGTTTTTTATTTGTTTTTTCATTATTTTCCCTCCATATTTCTACATCTTTCAAACATTATAGCGTTTTCTTTAAAAATATGCACAAAAACATCTTTTACTAATTCTTCTAACAAGTCAAAAGTATGGATATATGTTCCACAGGCATCTTTTGGTGCTTTAAACCAATCTGTCAACTCAATCATCTCTTTGATTAAATCCCCCGCCTTTTCATGGTCAGCTTCTAAAGCTTCAACTTCTCTAATTAAATCCTTAGTCGGATACTCATTTTTAAGCATCAACGGGAAAGTAATTTTTTCCTCTTTAATAAAGTGTTCTTCCAATTCTTTCTTAAGAGAAGCAAAAAGTGAATGGAGCATAATCAGGTCTTCTCCATGGTGTTCAAAATGAACAGATAAGATTTTATTTAATAAAGGATCAATTTCAAATAGTAAATTTCTTTCTTTTTCATGGTGATCAATTAATATAGAATCTATCATCTCCCCTACTCTAAGTTCTTTAAAATCATCTAAGTCAATAATTTCTTTTTCTTTGGAATTACTAGTATCTAGTTTATCTTGAATTTTTCTAACAAGGATAATAGGATCTATATTTTTTTCTTTTGCAACATCTGCAACAGTCATATAGCCATTGCAACAAAAATCGATCTTCTCCTTATTAAAAAAACCAATCATATTGGTATCCGCCTTAACTAGGTCTTCTATCTTAGTATGAATACCTATCATTTTACCCCCCCCCCCCTTTTTTTCTCTAGCTAATTGTATTGTAAAGGAAGATCTTATAATTTTTTGTGTTATATATCACACTTTTACATATTTGTTAATTTAATTAAGGCATCTAGATTTTTAATTCTTATATTTTTATAAGCAATGTTTTCGATATATCCCTCTTTTTCCATTTGAGATAATTTCCTAGAAACGGTCTCCCTAGTCATATTTATTGACGAAGCAATATTCTCTTGATTGAGACTTATATAGCTATCATTTGCCATCCTCGCTCTATACAGCAAAAATGCACCTAGTCTAGTATATGAATCTTTTATAGATAAAATTTCTAAAAGTTTTTCGGTTTCATACAGTTTTTTGCTTAGTGATTTTATCAAGTTTAAAGAAAAATCATGGTCTTTGATTAAAATTTTCCTAAGAATCGTCTTATCAATTTGACAAATCCCTGTATTTTCTATTGCAACTCCATTAGATGTATAGAAATTATCTAAGAAAATTGAATCCTCACCTATAATGTCACCTTCCACATAAATTTTACTGATACTTTCTCTCCCCTTATCATCATAGGTTGAGGATTTAATTTCCCCATACCTAATTACAATAATTTTATCTACTAGATCTACATAAAAAAATAAACTTTGACCTCTTTTTAAATCCTTATGAACCGCTGATAAATAAATATTTTTTGATTCATCTACACCAAGCTTATTAAAAAGTTTGATTTTAGAGAGACACTCCCCTTTTTCCTGACAATATTTACAAGTTTGCATTAGTTTCTCCTCATTTAATATTTTATATAGCAATTTTTTATTGTGTCTAAAATTCTATTTACCTACATTTACTAGCATTGTTCTATTTTCTAATCAATAATAAAAAAATTTATAATAATCATAATGACTATTTCATTATTTTTATAGTTTTACCCGAATATTAAAATACTTTAAAAAAAGATACAAAAACTATGATTTTCATGGTTTGATTTCTCACAAGTTTTTTCGTTTTATTTTATTGCAAAAATAATCTCCGCAGGGTTTTTTCTAATGAAGAATAGCTTTTAAGATTTTTTCAAAATCCTAAAAACTATTTATTTCAATGATTTTATAGCTTCTTTCTTATCTTCTTGACATCAAACCACACACTAAGCGGTTCGTTAGCTCGAATCATTTCCTCACTTCGCTCGTCATTCTTCAGATAGCCTTGACGGGGCACGACACCTATTTCTACTTCGACGACACATTGTCTCGTACAAGTAGCGCAACACTCTCCACATGCGTTGTCTTTTGATTGGGAACATAATTTTTTATCCTCGTCATTCTTGTAGGAACACAATTTATTAATGTCATTGTCTTTGGCATTTTTTCTTTTATCTTTAAAGTTATTAGAATCTTGACTATCTTTAACTCCTGTTTTGAAATAGAATGTTAAATCATATGGATGAACTGTTCCGTCTTTGTCAATTCTACCCACCACAACTTTATCAACTATGCTTTCAAATACTGTTCTGTTAAATTCCTCTATAATTTCTTTATTTTCTAAGACCTTT
>QWCE01003458.1_pt1 | contig 17483 bp, 12 predicted proteins | sample 1972531 | NCBI WGS metagenome assembly QWCE01 (sample SAMN09866716, study PRJNA288562) | Human gut metagenome isolate term4_stool, whole genome shotgun sequencing... | reverse complement strand
ATTGTAAGAAAGTAAGTCTCTTTGTAAGCTGGGCAAAGGGACTTATTTTTGTTAAGCCTTTATAATTATATTATGAGAGGTGAAAATATGTTAGAAATAAAAAATTTAAAGAAAATTTATAAGGAAAATTCAGAAAACTCTGTAACTGCCCTTAAGGATGTGAACTTAAAGGTAGAAGACGGTGATTTTGTTGCAATAATGGGAGAGTCAGGCTCAGGTAAGACTACACTATTGAATATCATTTCCCTAATTGATAAGGAAACAAGCGGACAAATTTTCCTTGATGGTAAGGAAATTCTGTCTTTATCAGATAAAGAAAAGTCAGATTTCAGGAGGGATAATTTTGGCTATATCTTCCAAGATTTTAATCTTTTAGATAATTTTGATGTGAGGGAAAATATTCTTTTGCCTTTGGTATTAAGAGAAGAAAATCCAGATGATTTTGAAGATAAGCTTATGCCTATTGTCAATAAGCTTGGAATTGCTGATCTTTTAAATAAGTATCCGGCAGAAATATCCGGTGGCCAAAAGCAAAGGGTGGCTGTAGCAAGGGCCTTAATTATAAGACCAAAAATAATTTTGGCAGATGAACCAACAGGTCAACTCGATTCTTCATCTAGCGAAGATCTTTTAAATTATTTTGAAAAAATAAATGCTGAGGGAAATACTATTCTCATGGTTACCCACTCAAATATTGCAGCTTCTTTTGCTAAAAGAGTCTTATTTATTAGAGATGGAAAAGTTTTTAATGAGATTTACAAGGCTGATGATAGTCGTGATAAGTTTTATAAAAGAATCTCAGATTCATTAAACTTTCTAAGGGCGGCAAAGAATGAAACTCACTAAGCGCCTTGCCCTAGATGGGATTAGAAAAAATAAGGAAGTCTATCTTCCATATATTTTGATTTACGGATTTATGGTGTTTTCATTGACTTCAATCCTGCTTTTAATGAATGCCGATACTTTAAAAGATTTTTACGCCATGTCTAGCATCTATTATATATTAAAAATTGCTATTTATGTAATGGGGATTTTTTCGCTGATATTTTTATATTATTCAGATGGATTTTTATTAAATAAAAGACTTAAGGAAATCTCCCTCTATGCGATTTTAGGTCTTGATAAAAAACATCTTTCAAAAATTTTGGCCTTAGAATCATTGATAATATCAGCTATGGGATATTTAATTGGAATAATTACTGCTTCAGTCATATATAAATTGTTAGAAACAATTTTTTTGAAACTTATGCTAATGGAAGGAAATTTCTACCTAAGTTTTGCAAAAGATGCCTACATTATTAGCTTTTTGGTTTTTGCGGGAATTTCCCTACTAATTTTATTGACTAGGATTATAAAAATAAAAAGAAAATCAATCTTAGACTTATTTAAGGAAGAAAAAACCTTCAAAAGGCCAAGGGGTATGGTTTTAAGTGCAATTATAGGACTAATATTGCTTAGTTCTGGATATTATATGGCTCAAACCATGGACAACCCTTTGAAGGCTCTTATCTACTTTTTCTTGGCAGTAGTTCTTGTAATGATAGGAACATTTTTCCTTTTCTCATCACTTTCAATAGTGATTTTAAAATTGATGAAGGCTTCCAAATCTTATTACAAGACCGAAAGATTTATCTCAGTTTCAAGCCTTATTTTTAGATTAAGGTCAAATTCCAAGGGTCTTGCTTCAATTACAATCATGTCTACAGCTGCTATTATTTTATTATCTTCAGCCATAGCTCTTTATAGAAGTGTTGAAGATATAGGTTCTAGACAGTATCCAAGAGCTGTGGGTCTAGCCTCTGTTGATGAATATTCTATTGACCAGGTTAAAAAAATTATCAAAGAAAATAATTTAGATGCAAAAAATATACAAGATTACAAAAATATGCCTCTTGCCTTTGAAAAAGATGGAGATACCTTTAAGGCCAGGAGAGAGGGCTATGCCTTTGAAAACCCAAATGCAATGGATGATAAGGCCATGGGTATCCTTGTGGAAGTTAATGACGAATCAATACCAGAAACATCAGGGTTAAAAGATGGGGAGTTTTTACTCTATAAAGATTCTAAGTTGGCCGATTTATCAGAGCTTGATATTAATGGTAAAAAATTAAAGAAAAAGGCAGATATTAAGGATTATCCATATAAAAATTCAGGAAATAATTCCATAGTGTCCTACATGTTTGATTTTTATTATGTGATAGTTAAAAACTTGGATAAAAACCTAATTATAGATGATAATAAAATAGTCCATGCCTATAATTTCGATTTAAGCGATGAGGATATGGCAATTTTTAAGGAAAAAACTAAGGATATACAAAATGAATTTGGCATAGGCTTCCATGATGATTTTGTCTTGGAAGGCTACAAGCTCTACGGGGCAATATTTTTTGTAGGAATATTTCTAGGTTTAATTTTCATGGTGGCAACAGGCCTGATAATTTATTATAAGCAAATCCAGGAGGGTTTTGCCGATAAAAATAAATATGAAGCTTTGAGGAAACTTGGCATAGGCGAAGAAAAAATCAAAAAAACTATAGATAAAGAGGTTTCGGTATTTTTCTTCCTACCTTTGATAGTGGCAGGCATCCATGTGGCCTTTGCATTTAAGATGATTTCAAAAATCTTTGTCATGCTAGGATGTGTCAATGAATCCATAAAGATTACTTCCTTTATAATAGGTTTTGTAATATTTGCCCTTTTGTATCTCATTTATTACAAATTAAGCAGCAGGGAATATTACAAGTTAATCTCATAAAATTTCGGCTCTTTCGAGCCGATTTTTTATTTTGCCCAAAATTCTTGACCAAAGAAGGCTCGAGAGTTATATTATAGGTATTAAGGAGTCTAAATGGAGAAAAAATCTTTACTTAATAATTATCTAAAATATTTAATCCCAACCATCACAACCATGACACTTTTTTCGACCTATACCATGGTGGATGGTATTTTTGTTGGAAGAGGTGTGGGTAGCGAAGGGCTTGCTGCAGTAAATATTTCTATGCCTTTTGTGACCTTGGCCTTTGCCTTTGCTATATTAATTTCGATCGGCTCATTAAATCTCATTTCCCATGAAAAGGGTAGGGAAAATAAAGATGGTGCTGACAAGTTTTTTAGCCTGGGAGTTACTATTTCGGTTGTATTTGCCCTAAGTCTTTCAATTATTGGCTTTATTTTTATAAATCCTTTAGTTATGTTTTTGGGAGCAAGTGGACCAATGATAGATTTGGTTAAGGAATATTTGTCAATTATCATAATATTTTTGCCTTTTTACCTAACTTCCTATGTTTTTGAGATAATGGTAAAGGCTGATGGCAGACCTTCTCTTACAACTATTCTTATGCTTATGTCTGCACTTACAAATATTGTCCTTGATTATATTTTTATTTTTAAATTTTCTTGGGGACTTAGGGGAGCGGCTATTGCAACAGGACTTGCTCAGACTATACCTACTATAGGCTATGTAATTTATTTTTTATCTGATAAATCATATCTTAAGTTTAGAAAGTTTAGAGTGAAGGCTTTTATGTTTAAGGAAATTTTTTCCTATGGTTTTCCAGCATCCTTATCAGAGCTATCGACTGGATTTTGTATTTTGGTTTTTAATCTAGCCATAGGAAAGCTTTACGGAGAAGACGGTCTTGCTGCCTTTTCTGTAATTGCATATGTTATGACCTTTGTTGTAAATACTATGCTTGCAGTAAATCAATCCAGCCAACCTCTTTTGGGTTTTTATTATGGAGCAAGAGAATATGAAAATATTCCTATTTTGAGAGGCTATATGTTAAGGTCAGTTGCTATCCTTTCTGTGATTATGGTTTTTGCTATAGAAATGTGGCCGGGATTTTTTATTAATGTATTTTTAACTGATGTTTCAATAGAATTTATGATTTTTGCTTCAAGAGCTTTGAGGATTTTTGCTATAAGTTTCTTGATACTTGGATTTAATATCACAAACGGTGGTTATCTCACTTCTGTTGGTAGACCGAGATTTGACTTTATTATCACACTTCTAAGAGGGTATGTATTCGTAGCCATATTTTCTTATATAGTAACTGCATTTATGCCGAAAGAAATAATTTGGTATGTTTTATCAGTGTCTGATTTTATAACTATGCTTGTTTCTGTTTATTTGATAAAAAAAGAGCTTGTAGTTTTGGAAAAAGAGAAGCGTATCCCTTAGGTTAAGCTTCTTTTTTTTACAAGTTTTTAATGAGATCTTTCTAAAAGTTTTATTAGTTCACTTGACAATATAAAAATCTTATCATATAATATAAAAGTAAGCTTAAGAGGGAAAAGCCTCTAGGTATAGAAAAATAAGAGAATAATTAAATTATCCTTTACAAAGAAATTTAAAAATGATATAATATACATATGCGGATGTGGCTCAGTGGTAGAGCATCGCCTTGCCAAGGCGAGGGTCGCGAGTTCGAATCTCGTCATCCGCTCCATTTTTTATTATGGCGCCATAGCCAAGTGGTAAGGCAGAGGTCTGCAACACCTTTACCCTCAGTTCAAATCTGAGTGGCGCCTCCAAATCATCCCCAGACGGGGATTTTTTTATTGAGTTTTTAAAGTATTTATAGAAAGGATTTTTATGCTGATTATTTCTTATAAGGCAAGTGAAGCTTTCAAAAACTTTTTACAAGCAAATGATTTTTCTTTTATAGAAACAATTCCCAATCCAAATTTGGATAAGAGAATAGATGATCATCCGGATTTATCTTTGTATAAACTTACCGAAGATACGATTATCGTAGATGAGGGTGTGTATGATTATTACAAAGACAAGCTAGGTGGTTATAATATTATTAAGGGTGAAAAAGTAGGAGAAAAGTATCCTAGAGATTCTATTTATAATATTGTTAGATTAAAAAATTATTATATTCATAATGATATTACAGAAAGAAATATTGAAAATTATTTGAGTGAGAAAAGGGTTAATCACTTAAAGGTCAAACAAGGATATTCAAGATGTTCTATCATTCCTTTAAAGAATATACTTATTACTTCTGATTACGGAATTTATAAGGCTTTGAGAGAAAAAATTGCTATAAAGCTTGTAGATTATGATGAGGTTATCTTGGATGGCTTTGCCCAAGGGTTTTTAGGTGGAACTTGTGGTCTTGTAGGAAATAAATTGATTTTTACTGGAGATATCACAAGGCATAGGGCTTATCCAGTCATAAAAGAAGTTTGCGATAGGGAAAATATTGATATAATATACCCTGAAACTCAATTAGTTGATCTAGGATCTATTATAGAAATTTAGGATGTAAGCTTTTGGGAGCTTTTTTATTGGCTAAATTATCGTATAATATAGCTAGCTAAAGAGATAGGAGATTGTTATGAATATTGTAAAACCATCAACCATTGCTGGAATTATGGAGCTTTTACCAGAAGACCAGCTGGCTTTTGACAAGATGAAAAATATTATAGAAGAAACTTACAAAAAATTTCAATTTTTGCCGATTGATACCCCTGTTATCGAAAAAAACGAGGTACTTTTTGCAAAAGGTGGCGGGGAAACTGAGAAACAAATCTATGAGATAGCCTCAGAAACTAGGGATATGAGTTTGAGGTTTGACCTAACAGTTCCGCTTGCAAGATATGTCGCAGAACATTTTGCCGAATTGAATTTCCCATTCAAACGCTATCATATAGCTAAAGTTTATAGGGGAGAGAGAAACCAAAAGGGCCGTTATAGGGAATTTTACCAGTGTGATATTGATATTATTGGGCATAATAAACTAGCTATCGCAAATGACGCCATTCCACCTAGGGTTATTTATGAAATATTTAACAAACTTGATACACCTGATGTGACTTTTAGGATAAACAACAGAAAACTTTTAAATGGATTTTTAAATGCTCTTAACATAAGTAATACGACTGATATTCTAAGATTAATTGATAAAAAAGATAAAATTGGGATGGATAAGACAAAAGTTGAACTTTTGGACTTGGTAGATAGTGAAAAAGCTGACAAAATCTTAGCTTTTATTGGATCAGATTTAACCAATGAAGAGTTACTTCAGAAGTTAGAAAATATTGTTAGCAATGATTTATATAGTGAAGGTTTTAATGAACTTAAAACTGTTTATTCTTATATGATTCATTTTGGAATACCAGACTCAAACATAAAAATCGACCCATCTATTACAAGAGGACTAGATTACTATACAGGTACAGTTTATGAAACTTTTATAAATGGCTACGAAAAAATAGGCTCTGTATCTTCTGGTGGTCGCTATGAAAAACTAGCAGAAAATTTCTCTAAACAAGCTTTACCAGGAGTGGGAATGTCAATTGGACTTACTCGTCTTTTCTACCAACTAAAAGAAATTGGCCTTATTGATAAAAACGAATCTAGACTTACAGATATATTGGTTATTCCAATGAGTGATGAAGAGAATTTTTATGCTATAGATATATTAAATAAACTTCTGAAAAAAGGAATTGGAGCTGATATTTACCTAGAAAATGGAAAGCTAAAAAAGAAATTCTCCTATGCTGATAAGGTAGGTGTAAAATACGCCTATATAATTGGTCAATCCGAAAGAGAAGAGAAAAAAGTTTCTGTAAGGAATATGGAAACGGGAGACCAAGACCTAGTTGATTTTGATAGTATATAGGAAAGCAATTTTCTAATTTATAATCTAAAAGTGATGCATGAGTAGATTTAACTACATTATGCATCACTTTTAGATTTCACATTACATTTATATTTAATTTTAAAATTGAATGCATATTGTTATATGTTTTTAATAATTATTTTTGAAATAAAATAATAATAATTCTATAATACTTAAATATTAAAACATTGATTTTGAATGTGACATTAGTATGTAATTGGCATAGTTAGAATACGTATCACTAGAAAGCTTTTCCTTATTCCAAATTAAGTATACTGGGAATGTTAAATCAACATCACTTATTTTTTTTAGACATAAGTTTAGATTTCTATTGAATTCCGTGTCAGAAACAAGACCTATTCCCAAATTATTTCTAACTGAAGATATTACTGTATCTTCAGAGTCACATCTTACAACTATGTTGTTAGGATACTTTAAGTTTTGAGATTTTATTTTATTTTCTAGTGCTCTAAAATTACCACATGATTTTGTATAATAAATGAAAGGTTCGGATATAATATCATCATATTTTATATTATTTTTTTTAGAAAGCGGATTTGCTGAAGGGATTGCAGCTAGCACTTTATGATTAAATAAGAACATGGTTGAAAATGAATCATCATAAAAATCATCAGGAATATAAGAAACCAATCCAATATCAAGCTTTCTATTTTTTAATTCTGAAATTATTTGCTTTGAATTTAATTGTAATAGCGAAAAATTAGCTTTTTTATATCTTGAATTGAATAAAGAGAATGATAATGGGGCACATGTTGTAGCACATGAATATATTGCACCAACGCTAATTTCTTCCCTTTTTGATTTCTCGTCATTTAAATTATTGATGCAATTATCTATTATTGATACGGCTTTTTTTATTTCCTGATAAAAATATTGCCCTTCTTCTGTTAATTCATTTTTTCTACCATTTTTTATAAATAACTTACATCTACAATCTTTTTCTAGGTTTTTCATAGCTTTTGTCAAAGCTGGTTGAGAAATAAAATTTTTTTCTGCTGTAATTTGATAATTTTTTTCATTAACCAATGATATAAAATATTTTAAATGTTGATAATTCATATTGACTCCATTAATCCCAATACCTGTCTATGCTATGATTATAACATAAAATAAAAATATAATCAAAAGTTATGTATTTATAAAAAAATTATATTGGAAATAGGATAGAATACAATTTATAATAAGATTATAGATACAAATAATAGCGCTATATATTTGTAAATAGTTTATGTAACGAGTTTAACTATATATTCTAGGAAAACGTTAAATTAAAAGGAAGGTTATTATATGGATGTATCAGTAACAACAATTGGAGCTATTATTGGCTTAATAGTTGCAATAGTTATAATAATTGTAGGTATTAATCCATCTTATGGCATGATTTTCGGTGCTATAGTTGGAGGACTAATAGGGGGAGCAGGTCTCGAAGGTACGTTAAAATTGGTCTTTTCTGGTGCCTCTGGTATGTCAGTGTCATTACTTAGGATAATGGCAGCAGGGGTCATGGCAGGTGTACTAATAGAATCAGGAGGTGCTGAAAGAATATCCAATGCCATTGTTAAAAAGCTAGGAGACAGGTATTCAATTGCTGCTGTGGCTTTTTCCACATGGTTATTAACCGCAATAGGTGTATTTGGAGATATATCTTGTTTGACAGTAGCACCAATCGCATTAAGTATTGGTAGAAAAACAGGATGTACAAAATCAGTGCTTGTAATAGCGTTAATGGGTGGGTTAAAAAGTGGAAATGTAATGTCACCTAATCCACAGACAATTGCATTAGCGGAATATTTTAATATACCTTTAACTAATGCAATGATAGGTGGAATTATTCCGTCACTGTTTGGAGTATTTACCTCTATAGCAATTGCTATGTATTTACATAAGAGGAAATTTGGTCCTACTCTTGATCTAATAAATGAAAATGAAATTTTACATGAACAAGATATAGAATTAACATTTTTCCAGGCTATAATAGGACCGATTTTTGCAATTGGATTACTTGCTTTAAGACCACTACTTGGAATCAATTTAGATCCATTACTAGTACTACCAATCGGAGGAATAATTGGTACTGTAGCAGCTGGAAAAGGATTTAAAGAATTTATAGATTATTCAACAAAAGGTCTTAACAGGATGTCAGGAGTAATTTTATTGTTACTCGGTACAGGAGCAATTGCAGGTGTAATTAAAGGTTCAGATTTAAATCAAAGTATAATAACATTTGTTGAAAATGCTGGCATCCCTTCATATTTATTAGCTCCTATTGCAGGTATTGCTATGGGTTTAGCCACCGCATCATCAACAGCTGGATCTACTGTAGCTTCACAAGTTTTTGGTCCAGCAATTCTGAAAGTTGGAACTACACCATTACAAGCAGCTGTTATGATTCAAGCAGGATCAAATGTTTTTGATGCTGCACCTCATGGTAGCATATTCCACGTAAGTGCTCAAAGTGTGAATTTATCAGTAGTTGATAGGTTGAAAATCTACATAGTAGATATTATAAATGGGTTGGTAATGACAATAGTTGCAACTATTATCTTTGGAGTTATGGGATTAACATTTTAATTAATTTTAATGCTTAAGGAAGGAAAGTATATGAAAGATAAAATAAATAGATTCAATAAGGTAAATGATGAATTAATAAAAGAATTAAAGGAATTGCTAGGTGAAAATAATGTAACTACAGATAAAAATGATTTGGAACCATTATCACAGGATGAAGAACATGATAGCAGATTGCACAGCATGCCTGAAGTAGCAGTTTTTCCTAGTTCAACTGAAGAGGTAGCGGGCATTGTAAAACTCGCTAATAAATATATGGTACCTGTTACTCCTAGATGTGCTGGAACAGGAATGTCTGCAGCTGCAGTTCCAGTTTATCATGGAATTGTCATTTCGTTTAAAAGGATGAATAAAATACTTGAATTAAATGAGGATAGTATGTACGCTGTTTTACAACCAGCAGTTTATACAGCTGATCTTCAAAAAGAAGCAGAAAAACATGGACTAATGTACGCTGGAGATCCAGCAAGCTCGGCCGATTCGCAAATAGGTGGTAATATAGCTGCTAATGCAGGAGGACTAAGGGCCGTTAAATATGGGACTTCAAGGAATCAGTATTATCAGCTTAAAGTTGTAACACCTTTAGGTGAAATAGCAACTTTAGGACAAAGAACACAAAAATGTAGTACTGGATACCCTATAGAAATTCTATTAGCCGGCTCAGAAGGTACTCTAGGTATTATCACAGAAGTAGTTGTAAAATTAAGACCTAAACCAAAATATAAAATGGATTTATTGGCAATATTTACAGATTCACAAGATGCTTTGAATATCCCATACAAAATAATAAAAAGCGGGGCAGACGTTACAAGTATAGAGTACATGGATAACAAGTCTGTTAATCTAACAGGAGACTTTATCAAGGCTGATTTGCCATATTCAAAAGAGAATGGACAATATGTAATAATTACAATAGAAACATTTAGTGAGGATGATTTATTTGAAAAAGTTGGTGTAGTAACTGAACTATGTGAAAGTAACGGTGCTGTTGAAGTAGTAGAGCCTAGTGATACAGTTTGGATGGCTAGAAGAAACATACAGGAAGCTGTGAGGGAAGAAAGTATGATTCATACTACAGAGGATTTTGTTGTACCATTGGATAAGATTGAAACAATTGTAGGGATACTACCGAAATTAGAAAGTAAGTATAATTTAAAGACATTTACAGTTGCTCATATTGGAGATGGAAATATTCATACCCATGTAATGAGATATGATATGCCTCAAGAAGAATGGGATAAAAAAATATCGGATTTTCACGAAGAATTATTTGGTGAAGTATATAAACTTGGCGGCAGGTTGACTGGTGAGCATGGTATAGGAACTTTAAAAATGCAGGCATTCAAGAAATTTTCTGATCCGATTTCTAGAAAATTAATGATGCAAATAAAAAAAGCATGGGATCCTAACAACATCTTAAATCCTGGTACAATTTTTGACTTAGAAATAGAAAGCATATAGCAAAACATCCACAAGCTTGATAATTTATCAAGCTTGTGAATTGTATTTATAAAAGGAGATATAAAATGACAGAAAGAAAACCTGTATACAAAGCAATGGACGGTAATACTGCAGCAGCTTATGCATCATATTATTTTACTGAAGTGGCGGCAATATATCCAATAACACCATCATCTACGATGGCCGAGAAAATTGATGTATGGTCTGTGAAAAATAGGAAGAATTTATTTGGTGAAAAAGTAGAAGTCATTGAAATGCAATCGGAAGGCGGAGCATCTGGTGTCGTGCATGGATCATTACAGGCTGGAGCATTGACATCCACTTATACTGCATCTCAAGGATTAATGTTGATGATACCTAATATGTTTAAAATTGCTGGAGAAAGGTTGCCAGCTGTTTTTCATGTAGCATCTAGAGTAGTTGCATCAAATGGATTAAGTATACATTGTGATTACTCTGATGTTATGGCAACAAGAACGACTGGATTTGCATTGTTATCTTCTGGAAGTGTTCAAGAAGCAATGGACTTCAGTGCAATTTCTCATTTATCTGCAATAAAATGCAGAATTCCATTTTTACATTTTTTTGATGGTTTTAGAACTTCTCATGAGATTCAAAAAATAGATGTACTTCAGTCAGATGATTTAAAGGACTTGATTGATTATAAGGAATTGAATGAATTTAGAAGGAATGCCCTAAATCCCGACCATCCTACATTAGGAGGCACTGTACAACTATCTGATATACATTTTCAACAAAGAGAAATTCAAAATAAATATTGGGAGAATGTACCTAATGTTGTAGAATTTTATATGGATGAAATTTATAAAAAAACTGGTCGCAGGTATAAACCATTTACATATTATGGATCTAGTAACGCCGATAGAATCATCGTTGCGATGGGTTCTATGTGTCAAACTATTGAAGAAACTGTTGATTATTTAAATCGTAATGATGAGAATGTTGGTTTGCTAAAAGTTCATTTATTTAGACCATTTTCATTAAAACATTTCTTATGTAGCATACCTGATTCAGTTAAACAACTAACAGTTTTAGATAGAGTAAAGGAAATTGGATCACAAGCTGAACCATTATACATGGATGTTAAAACAGCTTTTTATAACATAGAAGATAGACCAAAAATTATTGGTGGACGTTGTGGAATTGGCGGAAAAGAAGTATCTCCATCAATGATCTATTCAGTATTTGAAAACATGAAAAATGGAGATAAAGCTAAGGATAATTTTACTCTTGGGATAATTGATGATGTAAATGGAACATCGCTCGATCTTAATGTAGAAATTGATACTATAGGTAATAAATTATATCAAGCTAAATTTTGGGGAATGGGTTCAGATGGGACCGTAGGAGCAAATAAAAGTGCGATTAAAATTATCGGAGAAAAAGCAGGAAAATACTGTCAAGGATATTTTGCTTATGACTCAAAGAAATCCGGTGGTGTAACTATATCTCATCTTAGATTCGGAAATGAGCCTATAAAATCAACATATTTAGTCCAAAAACCGGACTTTGTAGCATGCTCTCAGCAATCATATGTCAATAAATATGATATTATTTCAGGTTTAAAAAAGGGAGGTACTTTTTTATTAAATACTCAATGGAATCAAAGAGAACTTGAAAAAAATATACCAAATAAATTAAAGAAATATATTTCTGTAAATAATATTTTATTTTATACTATAGATGCGGTAGATATTGCCAAAGAGATTGGACTTGGAAATAGAACGAACATGATAATGCAGTCTGCGTTTTTCAAATTGAATGGTATTTTAAACGAAGAGGCTGCGAAGGAATATTTAAAAATTGGAATAAATAATGATTATGGTCACAAAGGAAAGAGTGTTCTTGATAAGAATTATAGAGCAGTTGATTTGGGAATGTCCAGTATCAAAAAAATAGAAATCCCAGAAGAATGGTCTCAACTTGATAATGATGAAATTATTGAAGATGAAACACTTCCAAGTTATGTTAAAGATTTCTTGCTTCCTGTGAACAAAATGGAAGGAGATAAAATACCAGTAAGTGTTATGGAATCTTTGGAAAACGGTATGTATCCTTCAGGAACAACAAAATATGAAAAAAGAGGTGCTGCTGTTGATGTTCCGAAATGGGACTCTAACAAATGCATAGAATGTAATCAATGTTCACTTGTTTGTCCTCATGCAGCCATTAGACCGTTTTTACTCGATGAAGAAGAAAGTAATAAAGCTCCAGAGAACTTACAGTTGATTAACGAAAAAACGGGTAAAGAATATAATTATACCATAGGAATATCTTTGTACGATTGTACGGGATGTGGCCTTTGTGCACATACTTGCCCTGCAAAAGAAAAAGCATTATCTATGGTATCATTTCAATCTGCTAAAGATGATCAGAATATTTGGAATTATTTGATAGAATTACCGGTAAAAAGAAATCCTATGAACAAGTATTCGGTTAAGGGCTCACAATTTGAGCAGCCATTATTGGAATTTTCGGGCGCTTGTGCAGGATGTGTTGAAACAGCTTATGCAAAATTATTAACCCAGTTGTATGGCGACCGTATGATGATTGCAAATTCTGCCGGATGTAGTCATGTTTGGACAGCAAGTATACCGGCAAATCCATATACAACTAATGATTGTGGTCATGGACCAGCTTGGAATAGTTCTTTATTTGAAGATACAGCAGAATTTGGTTTAGGAATGTTAAAAGGAACTAAACAAGTACAACGAAATCTTCTGTCTAAAGCAAAATTAGCACTAAGACAAAACTTGTCAAGTGATACTCTTCTATCAATAGAAAATTGGATTGAAAAATTTGATTCTTCTGAAAACACACGTGAAAGGGCAAATAAACTAATAAAAGACTTAGAGAATGAAACAAATAAAACGGAAGAAATACAATATTTGTTGAAAAATAGGGACTATTTAGTAAAAAGGTCACAATGGATTATAGGAGGAGATGGTTGGGCATATGATATTGGTTATGGTGGTTTAGATCACGTACTAGCTTCTGGTGAGAATGTAAATGTATTAGTTTTGGACACTGAAGTATATTCTAATACGGGAGGCCAAGCCTCTAAATCTACACCAATAGGGGCAACAGCTAAGTTTGCTGCTAGTGGGAAAAAAAGTAAAAAGAAAGATTTAGGTTTAATGATGATGAGTTATTCATCAATATATGTAGCTCAAGTTGCCATAGGAGCAAATCAATCGCAAACTTTAAAAGCTATTAAAGAAGCTGAAGAGTTTGATGGTCCGTCAATAATTATAGCATATTGTCCATGTATTAATCATGGATTAAAGAAAGGGATGTCATATAGTCATGAAAGGCAAAAAGATGCTGTAAATTGCGGATACTGGACTTTGTATAGATATAACCCAGATCTAATAGAATTAGGTAAAAATCCATTTATTTTAGACTCAAAAGAACCAACTGAAGATTTTCAAGAGTTTTTGATGGGTGAAGTAAGGTATTCTGCACTAAAACAAGATTTTCCAGAAGAATCTAAGGGATTATTGAAACAAACTGAGATTACAGCTTTAAATAGATATAAGACTTATAAAAAGTTAAGTCAACAATCTTGATTGTTAAAATTATATAAAAGCTTGATATTTATATTCTTATCTATAACATCTATAGATATAAATAAATTAGATTTTTTAGTATATAACTTTTGATATAGGAAGGTGAACATATGGATTATTTATTAAATGAAGAACAAATTATGATGCGAGACATGGCAAGAGAGTTTGCGGAAAAAGAAATCAAGTCATACTCACAAGATATTGATATAACAGGTGAAATACCAGAATCTCTTTTTGAGCAAATGGTTGAACTTGGATTCACAGGTGTAGGTGTTCCGGAAGAATATGGAGGTTCGGGCGGGGATTTAATTGATAAATTATTGATAATTTATGAGTTAGCTAAAATAGATGGTTCAGTTGCGTCTACTTTGTCTGTCCATAGTGTATTTTCTGATTTATTATTAAATTTTGGAAACGATAATCAAAAGAATAGATATCTGCCTGAAGTTACTTCAGGCGGAAAAGTTGGAGCGTTTGCCCTTACTGAACCAGGGGCGGGATCAGATGCTAGTGCTGTTAGAATGACAGCTAAGTACGATGAAGAAAATGAAGAATATATATTAAATGGCACAAAATGTTTCATTAGTGGGGGAAGTAAGGCTAAATATATTGTAGTAATTGCTTTAACTAACCCTGAGTTGAAGTCCAAAGGACTTTCTGCATTTATATTTGATACTGATACAGAAGGTTTTTCAGTTGGTAAAATAGAAAATAAAATGGGAATAAGGGGGTCTGATACAGCAGAGTTAGTTTTTAACAATTGTAAAGTCCCTAAGAGTTGTTTAATAGGCGTAGAGGGAAGAGGGTTCAATTATGCGTTATCGACTCTTGATAATGCTAGGATATCTATAGCAGCTATGGCATGTGGATTAGCTTCTGGATCATTAGAACAGGCAGTAGTTTATAGCAAACAAAGAAAACAATTTGGAAAACCTATATCAGAGCTTCAGGGAATTCAATGGTATATAGCTGAAATGGCCACAAAAACAGAAGCTGCAAAGTTACTGACATTAAGTGCTGCAAAAAAAGCTTTACTAGGAGAACGTCATTCAGTTGAAGCATCAATGGCAAAGTGGGCTTCTTCTGTTGTAGCTAGAGAAGTTACTAATTTATCTTTGCAAATACACGGTGGATATGGTTATATGAAAGATTTTCCAATTGAAAGGATGTATAGAGATGCCAAAATAACAGAAATATATGAAGGAACTTCAGAAATACAGAAATTAGTAATATCTAGATCTATTTTGAAATAGGGATTGAATAAAGATAATTATGAATATTAATATAACAGATTTAATTGGTAAAGAAACAGAACATAGATATCTTAACTATACATGGAGAGATGTTATATTGTATGCGCTGTCAGTAGGAGCTAAATCGAAAGACATTGATTTATTATATGAGAAAGATTTAAAGGCGTTACCTACATTCGGTACAATACCATATTGGGCAACGGTAAATGTTTTACCAAAGCTATCATATCCTAGGCCTGCTTCAATGTACGTAGCTGATGTTTTAAAACCGAAAAAATCATATTTAAACATGTGTCATGAGTTGAAAATTTATAGACAAATTGACCCCATAAAAGGAACTTTACAGTGGACTGATAAAATAAAAAATATATATGATAGAGGTGTTGGTAAAGGTATAGCTGTACTAACAGAGCAAATTATAAGCGATGAAGCTGGAAGAATGATTTGTTCAAATGAATCCGTAACTTTTTTTTATGAAGGTGGAGGATTTGGTGGAGAACAAATGCCGGTAAATAAATTATTAATTCCACCATCACCACCTACATTTAGAGCGGAGGATTATATTTCTGAAACTCAGAATGCATTATATAGATTAACTGGTGATACAAATTTGGTTCATATAGATCCGGAATTTTGTATTAGTGTTGGGTTTGATAGACCTTTCATGCAAGGTTTGTGTTCTTATGGATATGCTGTTAGAATGGCAATTGATTTGGATATTGGTATTGAATGTTCAAATATAAAAAGAGTCTTTGCTCAAATGAGGTCCATATTGTACCCAGATCAAAAAGTTGAACTCCAATTATGGAAAGTTAGTGAAAAACGTTTTGTATTCAGACTTATAAATAAGTCTTCTAATGAACCAGTATTAGATAAGGGGGAAATTGAAATAAATTAATATATTGTAATAATATGTTAAAATAATCGAATTTAAAGCGTCGACTTCTCGGACTGAACTGACCCCCAAAAGTTAGACCAAAAACCTAACTAAAGGAGGTCAGTTTTTTAATGGCAAAATATAGTACAGAATTTAAAATGAAAGTAGTAAAGGAATATTTAGAATCAAGCATATCATATAAATCATTATCAGAAAAATATAAACTTTCTCATCAGGAAATAGTAAAAAGATGGGTAAATGCATACAAGTCTCAAGGCTATGAAGGGCTAAAAGTAAAGAGAAAAAATACACAATACACTTTGGAATTTAAGTTAAATGTAGTAAACTTGTACTTAACAGGAGAAATGTCCTATCAAAGCCTTGCAAATGAATTAAAGATGAACAATCCATCAATGATAACAAGATGGGTAAATAACTTTAGAGAAAAAGGCATAGAAGGACTGAAATCTAAAAAGAGAGGAAGACCTTCAAAAATGTCAAAGACCCCAAAGAAATCAAAAGACTCTAAAATAGAACCATCAGCACAATTAACCAATGAAGAAGATAATTCCTTAAATGAAGCACAACTAAAAGAAAAAATAAAGAAATTAGAAGAAAAAAACTATTGGCTCCAATTGGAAAATGATGCAATAAAAAAAAGATAGAATTGTCCCAAATGACAGATACAGAAATAAGACAATTGCTGAAACAATTGAGGTCTTAAGAGATAAATACAAGCTAAAAGACTTGTTAAAATACTTTAATATTTCCAAATCAACATACATGTATTGGCAAAAACGTTTAAATAAACCAAATAAAGATATAGAAATAGAAAAGAAAATACTAAACATAAGAAAAGACAATCCAAACTATGGATACAGAAGAATAACTGCGATGTTAAAAAGATCAGGACTAATAATAAACAAAAAGAAAGTACAAAGATTAGTTCAAAAGTTAAAACTTCAAGTAAAAAGTTATTCACGAAAATCTAGAAAATACTCATCCTACAAAGGACAGGTAGGAAAAATATCAGACAACAAAATAAAAAGAAACTTCAAAGTAGAAAAACCATACACACAAA
>QWCE01003454.1_pt1 | contig 17491 bp, 17 predicted proteins | sample 1972531 | NCBI WGS metagenome assembly QWCE01 (sample SAMN09866716, study PRJNA288562) | Human gut metagenome isolate term4_stool, whole genome shotgun sequencing... | reverse complement strand
GTTTTATGGGGAAAAGCTCGATCCTAAACATAAACTCTGTTACGTTTACGACTTCGGTGATGACTGGATTCACGACATCACGCTTGAGGACATTATAGAAGAATTGCATCCTCATGCCTCGTGTACGGCTGGCAAAGGAGCCTGTCCCGAAGAAGACTGTGGCGGACCGTGGGGATATGAAGATATGAAAGAAAACGGAGAGGTTGACGATCCCGAAGACTTTGATTTGGAAGCGGCAAACAAAGCCGTGGAAGCTGTAAAGCCCACAGGGTTTGAGCCGTGGTAAAGGTGTTAAAAATACCTTTGATCATTATAATACTCTCTATCTTAAGAAATTACAATACTACAATAGAATGGATAAAAATATAATTACTGTCACGTCACCGCTGCTCCCAGACCTTGATGAGTTTCATGGATTGTTAAAAGAAATCTGGGACAGTAAATGGATTACGAATAATGGTTCCTTCCATAAGAAACTTGAAGCAGCGTTGTGTGAATACTTAAAAGTACCTTACGTTAGCTTATTTACCAACGGCACCCTTCCTTTGCTCACGGCATTACAGGCTTTACGTATTACCGGTGAAGTTATCACGACACCATATAGTTTTGTGGCTACCACCCATGCGCTTTGGTGGAACGGTATCAAACCAGTTTTTGTAGACATTGACCCGCGCACTGGTAATCTCGACCCAAACAAGATAGAAGCGGCCATTACCCCCAAGACCACAGCCATTCTTCCCGTTCATGTCTATGGTAAGCCCTGTGATGTAGATGCCATACAGGCAATAGCTGATAAATACGGTTTAAAAGTAATATACGACGCTGCGCATGCCTTTGGTGTAGAGATCAATGGCGAGAGCATTTTGAATGCGGGTGATATGAGTACGTTAAGTTTTCACGCCACTAAGGTTTTCAACACCATAGAAGGCGGAGCCATGATTATGCACGATGCAAAGACAAAACAACGCATTGACTATTTGAAAAACTTTGGGTTTGCTGGTGAGACAGAAGTTGTAGGTCCTGGTATTAACAGCAAGATGGATGAAGTGCGATCGGCATACGGACTCCTTAATCTCAAGCAAGTGGATGCCGCTATTGCATCCCGGAAAAAAGTGGCAACGGCTTATCGTGATGCCTTACGCAGTGTTGAGGGTATCACTTTTTGGGACGATATGCCAGGCGTGAAGCACAATTATTCATATTTCCCCATTTTTGTAGATGCGGAGAAATACGGCATGACACGTGATGAGCTGTATGAAAAGATGCGCATGAAAAATGTGCTGGGGCGTCGATATTTTTATCCGCTTATCAGTGAATTTTCCACTTACCGTGGACTCGAAAGTGCTACATCAGAGAATCTGCCACAGGCAACAAAAATGGCGGAGAGCGTGATTTGTTTGCCTATGCACCATTTATTGAGAAATGAAGATGTTAATAGGGTGTTAGATTGTGTTTTAAAATGATTTTTTTGATATATATAAAAAAGACAGATGATAGCTATTAATACAAATAACTGAAAATTCTTGGAGAAAGTGTTATTTTCTTGATATTAATTAGTCTCGCCGCTATATAAATAATGTGTCAATGTATTATGTACTAAATAACATGAATACATTGACCTAGAAACGATAAATTACATTATAGAATAGATGAAACATCTTGCGTTCAATAGTACAAAAATAACGGAATTACCTTATTACTCAAACATATATGGAACACATCTATTTGCAAAGAGAGATGATCTCTTTGATAAGGCCGGGGGTGGAAGCAAGGCAAGAATGTTACAATATATATTATCTGAGGTTAGCTCAGAAAATTGTGATGTTATAATAACGGCAGGTGGTCCAAATTCTAATTTCAATAGAGCATGCGCTTTGATGTGTGCACGATTGGGAATACTAATGCATTTAGTAGAGTACACCGATGAGCCGATCCAATTTCAAACCTCGTTGAACTATTATTTGTGTAATTTGGCAAGTATTCGTAAAAGTAGGTGTGAAAAAAATGCTGTTGCTCAGATGATTCAGCATGTAATAGAAAAATATAAAAGACAAGGTTATAAGGTTAAATATATATATGGTGGCGGAAAGTCTTTGGAAGGAATATTCGCCTATTACGATGCAGTGAAAGAACTTAAAGAACAAAAAGCTGATATAAACCATATTTTTTTGGCTTGTGGAACAGGAACAACATTAACAGGTATCTGTGCGGGTATGCAGCAATTTTATCCTGAAGCTGTGGTTCATGCGATTTCTACTGCAAGATCATGGGAGATGGAAAAAGATGTGTTGGAAGAAGATGCAGATATTATTGGTTCTTACTTGAACCAAAATATTAATTTTCAAAATTTGGAATTCTCTGACAACTATCTATGTGGGGGATATTCTCAATATAATGAAGAGTTGATGGACATAATAAAGGAATGTATTTCTCATGAAGGAATGATAATAGACCCTACCTATTCAGGAAAAGCCTTTTGGGGAATGACCAAAGAAATCTCTAAAAACAGACAACGATACAAAGGGAAAAATATTTGTTTCCTTAATACTGGTGGTGTTTTCAACTTACTGTCAACTATAAATGATAGATAAATGAGTTTTCTAAAAGATTGCGAAGAGGATCAAAAACTGTTGATTGAATATTTAAGGTCGGTCGATGAGGATTTCTATATACCACTTAGTAATAAGGTTGATTTAGTTAGTTTTAGCACTAAATTATTAAAATACGGTTTTGTTATTTGTGTAAATCACGGACATATAGAAGGCTTATTGGGAGGTTATGCAAATGATTTAGTTAATCATACAGCTTATTTATCTATTTTATCAACCTTAAAAGATGCGAGAGGAAAAGGGTATGCAAAGCAAATGCTTACAGATGCAATTAAATATTGCAAAATGTGTGGGATGAAAAAAATAATATGTGATACGGTTAATCCTGTCGCACTTCACGTTTATAAATCTGTTGGATTCATTATGTACAAATCTGAAAAAATAGGAAATTTCCAAAGAGAACATTTAGAATTAAATTTATAATGAACATATTAATTACAGCTATTGGTTCTTTTTCTGCTGATTGTGTTGTAAACACATTGAAGCAATCAGGTCATAAAGTAATTGGTTGCGATATTTATCCATCAATTTGGCATGCTGTGTCAAAGGACTGTAACAAGGTTTATCAAGTTCCCCCAGCAACGGAAGAGGAAAAATATGTTAAATCACTTTTAGAAATCTCGAAGAAAGAAAGTATTCAATACTTAATGCCATTGACTGATCTTGAGATAGATGTATTAAATTGCTACAGAACGTTATTTGAAGAAAATAAAATTGTGCTTTGCATTCAATCAGAAAAAACACTGGCAGTAGCGAGAAATAAAGAAACCCTTTGTAAATTGTTTCATGATGATAAACATGTGAATATACCAATATTTGCGAATGCTCATGAATTAGAAGAAGACTTTCCCTTGCCAGCCGTAGCTAAGCCATTGAATGGAAGAAGTAGTGAAGGCTTAAAAAGAATTTATAGCTTAGATGAATTAAAAAGTCTGAAAGGATCCAACAATTACATAGTTCAGAAGATGATTAGTGGTTCTGTGTTTACCGTTGATTATATTCGGGACAAAAACGGAAAAGACTTTGCTGTTCCACGGGAAGAATTGGTGAGAACAAAAAATGGTGCGGGGACAACGGTAAGGATAGTGGTAGACCAAGAATTGAAGAAAATAGTTTCGTACATTGGGAATAAGATTGGAGTTGTTGGCTGTGTAAATATGGAGTTTATTGGTGAAACAGCTGACAAATATTATTTAATTGACATTAACCCACGTTTTTCGGCAGGCATTGCTTTTTCCAATTTTATAGGGTATGATATGGTAACAAGCCATTTTAATTGTTTCTGGAATGAACCAATTCAAAGTGCTGTATCGTTTGATGAACAAATTATATGCAAAAGATATCGAGAGGAGTTACTATGGAGAAGTAATGAAAAATAAAGTTTTTTATTTTGAAGTTCGTCAAGTTATGAAGCTGATGACCCTATCTAAGTTATGGGAAATGTAAGCAATATGGAACCAAACTTAAGACAAAAAACCACAAACGGCTTATTATGGAGTAGTGTTGAACGATTCTCCAACCAAGGCATTCAATTCTTATTTTCCATCGTATTGGCAAGATTACTTACTCCTGAGGATTACGGAATTGTGGCGATGGTGATAATCTTTTTTGCCATAGCGCAAACTTTTGTAGACAGTGGTTTTAGTAATGCAATCGTAAGGAAAAAGGACAGGACGGAAGCAGATTTGTCAACCTGCTTTTATTTCAATATCTTTGTGGGACTGGGATTTTATATCTTGTTGTTTTTGTGTTCTCCTTTCATTGCCGAATTTTATGATCAGCCAATCTTATCTTCTGTCGTAAAGATATCCGGACTCAGCGTTCTCATCAATTCGTTGTGCATTGTACAGCAAGCCCAATTTACCATACGGATTGATTTTAAGACGCAAGCAAAAGTAACATTAACGAGTACAGTCATATCCGGCATTCTTGGAATACTATTGGCATACTTAGGTTATGGTGTTTGGGCCTTGGTTTGGCAGGGAGTAATAGGAACTTTTATACGAATGCTTCTCTTATGGGTCTTTTCAAAGTGGCGACCGCGAGAGTCTTTTTCTAAAGATTCGTTCCATTATCTTTTTGGGTATGGTTCAAAGTTGCTGGCATCTGGATTATTAGATACCACCTACAACAACATATATCCAATTGTCATTGGAAAATTCTACAGTCCAGCTCAATTGGGTAATTTCTCACGTGCACAGGGATGGGCATCGCTCCCGTCATCGAATATTACAGGTGTTCTTCAGCGTGTTACTTTTCCAGTCCTAACAGAGATGCAAGATGATGATGAACGGCTTGCCACTAATTACAGGAAATTACTGCGAATGTCCGCCTTTGTTGTTTTTCCGTTGATGATGTTGATGGCAGCGATTGCCTCTCCTTTGATTCGGGTTGTCATTACAGCAAAGTGGGATGCTTGTGTACCGTATTTGCAGATTATTTGTTTTGCCATGATGTGGTATCCTATACATGCAATCAATCTAAATCTCTTGCAGGTAAAGGGTCGGTCTGATTTGTTTCTCAGACTTGAGATTATCAAAAAAGTAGTTGGAGTGTCGGTCATGTGTGTGACGATTCCATTGGGTGTCACAGCGATGTGTTTTGGAATGGTGTTCTCATCAATGATTGCGCTTTTTATTAATACCTATTATACTGGGAAATTAATCAATGTAGGATATCTCACACAGATGAAAGACTTATTACCTATCATTTTAATTTCACTGTTGGTGAGCGCTTGTGCCTATGCATCTACCTGGCTTTTTTCTATAGAGTGGATTAAACTGTTCATGGCTGTTGTGATAGGTGGTATTATGTATCTTATTTTAAGTATTTTTTTTGCAAAAGATGAGTACATAGAAGTGATGAATGTAATAAAAAGGAAATAATGGAAGTATTACCATTGGTGACTATTAGGTGTACCGTTTATAATCATGAACCGTATTTACGTCAATGTCTGGATGGTTTTGTTATGCAAAAAACTAATTTTAAGTTCGAGGCATGGGTTCATGATGATGCATCTACGGACAGATCGGCAGATATTATTCAAGAGTATGCTAAAAAATATCCGGAGATTATCAAACCATATTATGAAAAAGAAAACTTGTATTCCAAGCATGACCATAGTTTCAGAGAAGTCACGTGGAATCCAAAATATCTAAGAGGAAAATACATTGCCTTTTGTGAGGGTGATGATTATTGGACAGACCCCATGAAACTACAAAAGCAGGTAGATTTCTTAGAGAAAAATCCTGAATATGTAATGTGTGCTCACAATTATACCATATTCGAACAGAATACAGGTAAAACTTATCCTTGTTATAATTACAATCATCGTGAGTATAAACAAGATGGTGCAGTTTCTTATTTACCTTTTACTTATTATGATGGTTGGTTTACAACACCTTTAGCATGTATGGTACGCAATGCAGATTATTTGTATACCATGCCACGGGAAAAGTTTAAAAACTTTATAGATTTAGCTTATTATTATTATGTGTTAAAGCGAGGGAAAGGGGTGTTATTAAGAGACAGGATGGGAGTATATCGAGTTCATCAAGGAGGAATATATTCAGGATCAACTATGGAGTTTAATTATTGTAGAGTGGTTAGTATACTAACTACAATTTATAAATTAGAAAAAGATAAAAAAATATTGCCCATGTTGCAGCAATATGAAATGGGATACATCGTAGAGTTAGTAAGAAATCGAAAGATATTCAAGGGAATAACCGAGTTAATTTTGATGATAAATAAGATGCCCTTTAAATATTTTTTTAGTACATCGTTACATTTAATACATTATTATGTGAGAAAATTTTAAGCAAACTTGGAGCAGTAAAATAAAGTATCTCTATATGGTAAAGGTAACTGTAATAGTAGCATTATATAATGCAGCAGAGTTTCTTTCAGTTTGTTTATCTTCGTTACAAAATCAAACTTTGCAAGATTCCGAATTTATACTTGTAGATGACGGTAGTACGGATAAATCGTCAAGTATTTGTAAACAGTATGCAGAGACAGATACTCGGTTTAAATATTTTCACAAACAAAATGGGGGCGTGGCATCTGCAAGAGAATATGGTCTGTTACATGCAACCGGTAAATATGTTATCCATGTAGATTCAGATGATTGGATTGATCCAAAGATGTTGGAGACGCTTTATAATGAAGCAGAAAGAACACAGATTGATATGCTTATATGTGATTACTATTATGATACAGTATTGTCATCAAGTGTATGCAAGCAAGAACCTGGCTCTCTTGATAACAAAAGCATTATTATCGAGCTGTTAAATGGAACTCTCCATGGGTCATGTTGCAATAAGTTGGTCAAAAAGGAAACCTTAATAAAACATGATTTGCATTTTCCGAATTGCGATATATGTGAGGATTTATATATCAACATAGCACTTTTGTTAAAGGAAGTTAAGATTGGCTACATCAATAAAGCTTTTTATCATTATGTGCAGCGAGGCGATGGAAACAACATTACTGGCAGTCAGAATACAAAAGCCGGATTAAATGCACTTCATGCTGCAAAAAGCTTCAGGAATTTATTGGGTAAAACTTCATTTTGGCGTCTTTTTGTAGAAAAGGAAATGCCATGGATGGCTTACGCCACACTTTATCACGGTGCGGCCATGAGCGGAAGAGAGTTTGCCCAGTGTTTTGGAGATTTAAGGCAGGTGAGAGATATTAGTATAGAACTGAAGGTTGCGCTTAGATGGTATGGTCTGGGAAGAATGTTGCTTTTAGGAAGAAAAATAGTAGGAAAATGGCGATAAACACACAAGATATAAACTTTACACATTACACGGTTACGCAGAAGCGTTTAATCAATTTCGATTTGCTTAGAGTAGCTGCAATGTTTGGAATTGTGGTGTTACATTACTTCACTCACGGTTTGTATAAACATGTTGAGATTAACTCCGGAGGGGGAATGTGGTTGTCCTTGTCTACGTATAATTTCATTATGTCAGAAATTATATATGAGATATGTCATATTGCTGTGAATTGTTATGTTATGATAACAGGCTATTTTATGATAACAAAACCATTTAGGCTGAACAGGTTGACTGTATTATGGGTTGAGATATTGTTTTATGCTGTTGGTTTGTATGCGGTCTTATGTTGTATGGGCTTACAAGCTTTCCAAATAAAAGAGCTGATAAACGCAGTATTTCCTATCACTTTTAAGGAATATTGGTTTATGACCAATTATATAGGTTTGCTCATTTTCGCTCCAGTCTTGAATGTTTTTGTTCATAATGTTAACAAAAGCAAATATATGTTGACGTTGATAGGATTGGGAGGAATAAGCTTAACATTATTAGTAAAGTTCCCTTTAGGTGACACTTTTGGTGGAAGTTATGGATTATTGTGGTTTATTTTTTTGTATTTGGTTGCTGGTTATGTTAGACTATATGCAAAAAGTTTGAATCAATATGGTAGAAAAGCCATTGTCGCTGCGGTTATTACTTTTACATATCATGCCTTGATGGCTATACTTATTTCTGTATTTCATGGTACTAATATTACACCTTTTGGTTTTAGCTACAATGGTTTTTTGTTTTTTTTCTCGCTCTATGTCTTTCTTTGGGTTAGAGGTTTAACCATAAAAGAAAATGTTTTGACAAGATGGCTCGTTAAGATAGCTCCCTATACACTTGCAGTCTATCTGATAAGTGATAATGTGATGGTGAGGAAAATATTATGGGAGAAGATATTCGTATGTCAAGGAATGCTTAATGACAGTATGTTTATATTCAAAATGTTAATGAGTTGCTTTATAATTTTCACAATATGTATATGTATCGATTGGTTAAGAAATAATCTGTTTGAGTTATTAAGAATAAATCGAATCATACGTTTAATATCTGAAAAGATAGAGTGTGTGTTAAAACGTGCCGTTATTACATTTGAATCATAATAATATTATGAATTTAAACATACGTGCACTTCTGAATGGTTCTGTAAGATGATGTATGAGTTTGCCACGCATCGTTAACTCTTACGAGAAGTCGTTGTCAAGAAAGCTAATGATAAGGATGGCCGGCTCACAACCTTAATGAAGAATGTTGGGAATGAAAAAGCCATAACGTCATATAACAGTTCTGATACCTTTCAAGAAAAGGAATTATACCAGCTTAGGGCAGATAACGAAAAGTATACAGAATATAAACGAGATTCTTTAGCGCAGCTAAGGACAATGGTAAACTAAGTTCATATAGAAGAATGGCAAATATAAACGGACATATTCATGGGTTGTGCCATCGGTTGCTGAAGTATCCTCGACTATGGTATCATAAACATAAATCGAGACGACTTGTCAATCAAGATTTTTCTCTATTTTGTAATAACTGTACGGGTGGAGTTATATTGCATGATTTAAGTCAGCGATTCAATTCGCCTACGATTAACCTCAATATTCAACCAAAGGAGTTCATAAACTTTGTCAATAATCTGAAGGATTATATGCGTTGCGAGTTGGAGGAAATCCATGATGCTTCCGTAGATTTTCCCGTGGGCCGTCTTTCCTTGCCAAATGGGGGAGACGTGTGTATTAAATTCGTACACTACAGCTCATTTAAATGTGCTAAGGAGAAATGGGAAGAGCGTAAAAACAGAATTGACTGGAATAACGTTTTTGTTTTGTTAGAGGGACCATCTTTCAGTTCTGAACTACTGGATATGTGTGCAGAGGTAGAATATCCCCTTTCTGTGATGGGACCTGAAAACCCAGAAATAGAAGCCACCTATTCTTTTTACCATGGATTTAAGTGGTACAGCAACTGGCGTTCCGGAAAATCTTTGGATTATAAGCACATCTTTAGTTTGAAACGTTATTTGGATGATTTTGATTATATCAGGTTTTTGAATGGAAATAAAAGTTAGCATTGTCATACCGGTATATAAAGTAGAAAAATACATTGAGCGTTGTTTGCGGTCGGTGTTCAATCAAACCTATGCGAATATAGAATGTATTATCGTCAATGATTGTACACCTGATAACAGTTTTATTATTGCAAAAGAATTAGTAGAATCTTATCAGGGTAGTATCGATTTTAAATTTGTCGAACATGAAAAAAACAAGGGGTTGTCCGAAGCTCGGAATACTGGTATTAAGATGGCAACCGGAAATTATTATTTTTTTTTGGACAGCGATGATGCCATACCACCTACATCTATTGAGAAACTGGTTGAAACGGCATTGTCAAATGATTGTCCCGAAATTGTTATGGGAGTAACCAAGGGCGTGGATGCCAATGGTAACAATGTAGAGGTGAGCTCTGCCCAAACTAAAAGTTTCCATGACAATGGTTCCGTGTTTAAAGGATATGTTGAGAATCAATGGTATATTATTGCTTGCAATAAATTGATACGACGTGATATTTTTGAAGAGCATCATACTTATTTTATGCCAGGGATTACACATGAGGATGTATTATGGAGTTTTGAAATTTCAGCTTATGTCAATGCATTAATTTTATGTAATGATGTAACATATTATTATTATATTGCTGACTCCAATTCCATCAGTCGATCCCCGTGGAATGCAAAGCGTATTAAAGATTGCATCTCGATTCTTGAAAAGAAAGCGACTTATATCGGAAAGGTATCAGATGATAGACTGTTAACACAGCATATTGAAGAAGAGGGTATTAACTTGGTTTATTCTTTGTTTAGAAATGACGTGTCTTCAAATGACATGAAAGAATATATTAAGCGTATAAAGAAAATAACATCTACCAATCCTACGAAAAAAAAACATAATGTAAATGTTCCACTGTACAGAAAGCTAGTATACTGTTTTTATATGGTTATTTATTCTTAGTCTTATATTCTGCAGTTTGAATTATACTTAATAATAGATTGTATGAATAGTATTATACAAAAAGACTTATATAGATATATTGGTAATGCAAGCAATTCTTGGCTACAGAAAATACGCTATGTTTTTTTTGTGCCAGGATTTCAATATATATATATATATCGTAAATGTCAGCTATCAAAAATTCTAATTATAAAATTTTTTTGGTTGATGTTATTAAAGTTATGTTCCTTTTGGACAAAAATACAGATTCCTTATTCAACAGTAATCGCCGAGGGGTTTAGAATAGTTCATTTTGGGAATATAGTGATTAACCCTGATGCAAGAATTGGAAAGAATTTTAATATAGCGCAGGGATGTTTGGTTGGCAATTCAAAGGGCAAGGTTGCAGGTGTGCCTGTAATAGGTAATAATGTATGTATGAATGCTAATAGTATAGTGATAGGAGGAGTCAGAATAGGTGATGATGTTTTAATAGCCCCGGGTGCGTTTGTTAATTTTGATGTACCTGATAACAGTATAGTTATTGGTAACCCCGGAAAGATAATAAACAGGAACTCATCTCCAACCCAAAAATATATTGTATATCCTATATAGCATATAAGAGCTAATAGTATATTCACCATATAAATATAGTATAATATGAGTAAACTACTATCTATTCTAATACCTGTGTATAATGGAGAAGCATATATTAATAGATGTTTGAATAGCATTGTACGGCAAGATGGTTTTAATGAGGAGGTTGAGATAGTCATAATAAATGATGGCTCCAAGGATAATTCTTTAAGTATTTTAAAAGAATACGAAACTAAATATGATAATATACGTTTAATTTCTCGTGAAAATAAGGGAATTGGTCCAACCAGAAATGAATTACTTGACAATGTTTCAGGAAATTTCTTTTGGTTTATAGATGTGGACGACTATATTTCAACAAATTCATTGTCGTATATCATGCCTTTATTACGTAATGACGAATATGATGTTTTAATGCTTAGTTATTATTGGGGAAATCAAGAAAGAGGAAGGCATGTAAAATATACAGGTGAATACACTTCCGGATTATCTCTGACTGCAAGTGGAATATATAATAACTCTTTATGGACGAGAGTGTATAGAACATCTGTTGTTCATAATAATGATATTCGTTTTGAGAACTTGTCAATGGGAGAGGATTTTGATTTTATTTTTCGTCTTATACCATTAACAGGTAGAGTAAAATGTATTGATCATGAGTTATACTATTACATGGAAAATCCTGTGTCGGCAGTTTTTAATCCTAACATTGAACATAGACTAAACTCATCTAAAGATACGATGACATGTCTGTTGAGAGCAAAGCAAATGATAGATAAGATTGATGATGTTAATACACAGAATGTTTTGTCAAAGCCTTATAGTATGTTTATAAAAGGATATATTCATTCAATTCTTACTTATTCATTTTCAGAATCTTACAAAAGAAAAGTTTTTAATAAAATGAGAACCTTAGCTTTGTTTAAGTATGCTAAGTTTTCTAATGATTTAAAGATGTTTTTAATCTGTGCAATGCTAAAGAACAAAAAGCTTACAGCTTTATTATTATATTTGGATTCGGTGTATATGAGATTACACGAAAATTAACCGTTTTTACATCTAACAGATCTTATCAATATAATTTTGCATGTGGATTTATTTAATAATATTTTGTATTCCTGTTGTTTATTTCTTCGGAAATAAGAATACAATCAATAGGAGCACTCATTTTCTTTTTTTGTATTTGTTATTCCTTGCTTTGTTTGTTGGATTTTCTGATATGCTTGGTGGATATGATAGATACATATATGGCGAAGTATTTGATACTATAGCTGATGTAACTACCGCTCGGAGGAGCTATTTAGATAATAATGTTTTTCTTTTTTTTCCAAGTGAGCCTGGGTATATTATTCTAAATATATTGCTCTCATATATAACAGAAAACCGATATATTTTCATTTTTATTTATACGCTTATTATTTATACACTTTTATTCATCTCCTTAAAAAGATATGCTCACAACTATCCATTAGCACTTGCCATATTTTTAGGTTTGTGGTTTTTCTTTACATTTACTTACTTACGCCAGGTTTTAGGAGCTACGATAGTATGGCTCGGTATAGTATATGTAATAGAGCGAAAGTTTTGGAAGTTTTTACTGGTTTTTCTTATAGCGTGGTCTATACATAAATCGGCTATCATTTTTTTTCCAATTTATTTTATTCCGATAAAAAAATATCCTGCTCGAATTGTTTTACTTGTTATGGCTATTGCTCTTCTTATAGGGCTCTCACCTATACCAAATGCACTATTTAATGCATATGGAGATAGTTCTATAGTGGAGCAACAAGATGATTATAGCTCATCTGGTAGTATACGAATCGCGTATTTATTTGAAGCTTTTGTCTTCTTATACATTATCCTATCTCAATATAAAGCTATAAGGAAAGAAAAAAGTGAAATTGTTTTGCTCAACATTGCTTTAATATTTTGTGCAATATTGTTGATTTTTGCACGTTCGGAAAATGGTGGTAGGCTTTCATGGTATTATATAATAGGCTTGATTTTAACACTTTCTAATATTGGTAGTAGATATAGAAAAAAGAGTATGCTGAGTTTTGGATTAATCTTTTTGAGTTTGTTTTTATATGTTCGTATATACGCTAGTTGGCAATCATTTTATTATCTTTATCCCTATAAAACTTTTTTTACAAACGGTTATAGAAAAATGGATACAGTGCACGACATATACGAATATGATGAGAAGTATGATGTAGAAAAGTTATACCGGCAACCCATAAGATGGAGTGTTAATTTAAAAAAATAACAAATCTCATGCTTATTACTGTTTTTACACCTACATATAATAGAGCTTCTTTTTTAAGAAATATATTCGAGTGTCTCACTCGACAGACTTTTCATGACTTTGAGTGGATAGTAGTAGATGACGGTAGTACTGATAGTACGAAAGAAGTTATGAAAAAGATTATTGCAGAACATAATACTTTCCCCATTAGGTATATTTATAAAGAAAACGAAGGAAAGCACACTGCTATCAATATTGGTGCAAGAGAGGCAAGCGGTGAGCTGTTCTTTATTTTGGATAGCGATGATAGACTACCAATCGATTCACTCGAAACAGTTGCAGAATATTATTCTCAGATTCAAAATAATCCGAATTTTGGTGGTGTTTCAGGAATAGATGGTTTAACAAATGGAGATGTTCTCGGCAGTGGCTTACCTTCACCTATTATTGATGCTTCTACTATTGATATACGCTTTAAATATAAAGTAAAAGGAGATATGGCAGAAGTTTTTAGGACGGAAGTTATGAGGGAATTTCCTTTTCCGGAAATAAGTGGAGAAAAGTTTTGTCCAGAAGCTTTAGTTTGGAACCGTATAGCAAAGAAATATACGCTAAGGTTTTTTAATAAAATTATCTATTTGGCAGAATATCAACATGATGGTTTGACAGCAAAAATTATTAAAATACGAATGAAAAGCCCGGTTGGTTCCATGATGACTTATTCTGAAATGTTAAGTTTAGATATTCCTTTATTACAAAAAATCAAAGCAAGTATAAACTTTTGGCGTTTTAGTTTTTGTTCTGACAAAGTCGACAGACATACCGTACCTCTTAAATGGCTATGGACGTATCCGTTAGGATTGCTGATGCACCTTAAGGATAATTTATAAAATATCATGTGATGAAAATACTCCATATTATAACTTCTCTGCATATTGGAGGTGCTGAAAAATTAATGGTAGATTTACTTCCTATGTTTAATAAAAAAGGTTTGAATGTAGAGCTACTGTTGTTTGATGGAACTAGAACAGCATTTTACAATAAATTAATTGACCAAGGCTTAATAATTCATTCTTTAAATGAAAAAGGTAAAATATACTCTCCTTTAAATATAATCAAACTTAAAAATTATATTTCACGTTTTGACATTATACACACTCATAATACAGCTTGCCAGCTCTTCGTACCGTTAGCAAAACACATATATGGCGGGAAAGCGAGACTGGTGACAACTGAACATAACACTACAAATAGAAGAAGAAAAATATTTTTTTGGAAACCAATAGATCGCTGGATGTATAAGCAGTATATTAAGGTTATTGCAATTTCTGATAAAACATCTGAAATTTTGAGGTTTTATATACATCTTAATAATATTGTCACTATATATAACGGTATAGATGTCGCTAAATTTAGTTCTGCTCAACCTGTTGTAAGAAACAATTTGGTGTCCGAATATACTGATGATGACATAATTATAACTATGGTAGCAGCATTTAGAAAGCAAAAAAATCATTTGTGTGTATTAAGAGCTGCCCAAATTTTACCAAAACATTTCAAGTTTTGTTTTGTTGGTGATGGTGAGTTGCGAACTAAAATATCATCTCAGATAAAAAGATTAAATTTGCAGGATCGCGTGTCTATATTGGGAAATAGAAATGATGTTGACAGTATTATGGCTGCAAGCGATATTATTGTATTGTCTTCACATTGGGAAGGCTTTGGTTTAGTTGCAGTTGAAGGAATGGCAGTTGGTAAGCCTGTTATTGCAAGTAATGTTGATGGTTTAAAACAAGTTGTAGAGGGATATGGTCTTTTATTTGAGGATGACGATTATAAAGAACTGGCTTCAAAAATAAAAAAGCTTGAAAGTGATAAGATATTTTATAATAAGATATCAACTCTGTGCTGTAAAAGAGCACAATATTTTGATATTACCAATATGGCAAATCGATATATGGCTGTTTATCATGAAGTTGATAAGGAATAAACTAAATTGTTTTTAGTTTAAATCTACGTAAAATGGTTAAGAAGAAACTAATTCGAGTCACCACGGCCGACATCAGTCTGAACTCGCTGCTGAGGGGGCAACTCAAATACCTCAATCAATATTATGAGGTGGTGGGGGTAGCCAAAGACACCGGCGTGCTCAACGAGGTGGCTGCGCGCGAGGGCATACGGGTGATAAATGCTCCTTTGGAACGGCCTATCAGCATAGGTAAGGATGTTAAGGCCTTGTGGTTTTTGTGGCGACTTTTTAGGCGCGAAAAGCCGTGGTGCGTGCATGCCAACACACCCAAAGGGTCACTGTTGGCTATGGTGGCTGCATGGGCCGCATGCGTGCCGAACCGTATATACACCGTGACGGGTTTGCGCTATCAAGCCACGACCGGCATGCTGCGGACCATATTGAAGACGATGGAACGCGTGACATGCTACTGCGCAAACCATGTCATACCCGAAGGTGAGGGTGTGAAACGAGCGTTGAGGGAGGACAAAATCACGGGGAAGAAACTGCAAGTGGTACATCATGGCAACATCAATGGGAAGGACACTTCTTATCTGTCACGCGAGGCTACGAGCGAATTGCTGCGTGCGGAGAACAAGGATACGCGGTTGATGGAGGATGCCACACCCTTTGATGGGCGCCGGTATATGCGCCAAAAGCTGGGATATACAGACAAAGATTTCGTTTTTATCCTTATAGCTCGCATGGTGAGAGACAAGGGTATTAACGAGTTGGCAGAGGTGATGCGTCGATTGGTGGAGCATTCCGCTGACCTTCCACGGCAACCCAAACTCCTGATTGTGGGAGAAAAGGAAGTGCAGAGTGGTGGCAATATTACTATGGAGGCGCAACGATTTTTGAGCAACTCCGCCACCGTTTTCTATGCAGGTCACCAAAAAGACGTACGCCCTTACCTACTTGCGGCCGATGCGTTGGTGTTTCCGAGTTACAGGGAGGGATTCCCCAATGTGCCCATGGAAGCAGGAGCGATGGAGTTGCCTTGCATCGTCACCAACATCAATGGCTGCAACGAGATCATCATTGATGGTGAGAATGGGGTCATCATCCCCGCACCAGTCGATAGTCACGGTCATCTCATACAGTTTGCTTCGGACGACCCGCAAGCAGACGGTTTCTCCTCGCCCATGTCCAAAGCGCTCTACCAGGCGATGTGTGAATTGATCAATAACACAAACAACACTAACAGGATGGCTGCCAACAGTAGGAGGTTAATCCAAGAACGCTATGAGCAGCGTGATGTGTGGGAGGCACTGAGGCAAATGTATGCAGAGTTGTGATTGCGGAAATCCCTGCGTGAGGGACGAAACAGTATGAAATCGTCCCTCATGCAGGGATTATTTTAGAATATTTGGCCACGGTGAGGGATTATAGCTAACTCGATGGGTAATCAAGAAATCAAACAAACATACGGCATGCATCCAACCCTACAGATGTATCTAAATCTATAATTCGTAGCGATTTTCATGTTATACAGAGTTGCACACCTTTTAAGGGACAAGTTCCCGTGGCTGTGGGATATGATGGGGCTCGTGTTGTCTTGGCTGTTTGGGATAAGATATGGAAGAAAGTTAAAGCAAATCCCTTTGCTGCTGGAAAAATACTCCAAACAGAATACCTTTACAATTCATGTTTTGCATGAAAATGACGTTCCCGCGTTGGCAAAAATGTTCAGGGAGCAACCTGAAGAGGCTTTCGAGTATTTCAGGCCGCATGAATTTACAGAGGAAGCATTAATTAAGTTGGTCAGGGACAAGGGCTTTCTTGCGTATATCGTCAGTAATGGTGATGCAGTGATTGGTTATTTCTTTCAGCGTAGTTTCTTTTGGGGTAAGTCGTTTCGCGGATACATAACAGACTACCGATGGCGACGTCGGGGCATCAACAAATTGATGAATGAATGTGCGACGGAGATTTCCGAATTTCTTGGACTGCAAGTGTTTGGGACGATAGCACCCGATAACATTGCTTCGCTCAAATCTGCGGAGTCTGCGAATGAGGTGAAAATTATTAAGACGCTTGATAACGGGGATTATTTTGTACAGTACCGCAAGAAGACTACGAAGGATGAGAATAGAGCTTAACTACGAATTTCACATATTAAACTCTAAGTTTGCGACATGAAAAAAAATAGGATTAAATCTTTTTGCTTACTAAGGTTGGCTTATTACCTTTGTTGTTAAAAGGAGAGCCAGCCTGCA
>QWCE01003537.1_pt1 | contig 17551 bp, 12 predicted proteins | sample 1972531 | NCBI WGS metagenome assembly QWCE01 (sample SAMN09866716, study PRJNA288562) | Human gut metagenome isolate term4_stool, whole genome shotgun sequencing... | reverse complement strand
CGTTCGACGGCCTTGTTCCATTCAGAGAAGAGGCGGTCGCGTTCGGCGGACTCCATATCGGGATTCCAGCGCTTGTCCTCGTTCCAGTTGGCTTTCAGTTCGTCGACGTTCTCCCAGTAACCGACGTGCAGGCCGGCGGCATAGGCGGCACCTAGGGCGGTGGTTTCAGCCACCTGCGGGCGGATGACGGGGACGTCCAGCAGGTCTGCCTGGAACTGCATGAGGGGTTTGGACTTCACCATGCCGCCGTCCACCTTGAGTTCGGAGAGTTCGACGCCGGAGTCAGCAACCATGGCGTCCACCAGTTCACGAGTCTGGTAGGCGGTGGCTTCCAGGACGGAGCGAGCGATGTGGCCACGGTTGGCGTAGCGGGTGAGGCCGACGATGACTCCACGGGCGTCGTCGCGCCAGCGGGGTGCGAGTAGGCCGGAGAAGGCGGGGACGAAGTAGACGCCGCCGTTGTCCGCAACGGTTTCGGCTAGCTTGTCGCAGGAGGCGGCGTTGGGGATCATCTTTAGGTTGTCGCGCAGCCACTGGACTAGGGAGCCTCCCATGGCGACCGAACCTTCCAGGGCGTATACGGGCTTGTCGTCACCAATCTGGTAGCAGACGGTAGTGATGAGTCCGTGCTCGGAAAACTTGGGTTCAGTACCGGTGTTCATGAGGAGGAACAGGCCGGTGCCGTAGGTGTTTTTGGCTTCGCCGGGTTGGAAGCAGAGCTGGCCAAAGGTGGCTGCCTGCTGGTCACCGAGGATGCCGGTGATGGGGACGTCTGCCAGGTTGGAGCGTCCGCGTACTTCGCCGAAGTCGCCGGATGAGGGGCGAATTTCGGGGAGCATGGACATGGGGATGCCCATGGCGTCGCAGAGTTCCTCGTCCCATTGCATGGTGGTGATGTCCATGAGGAGGGTGCGGGAGGCGTTGGTGACGTCGGTGGCGTGAACGGTGACGTCGTCACCTTCGGGGTTGGAGCCACCGGTGAGGTTCCACAGCAGCCAGGTGTCGGGTGTACCGAAGAGGAGGTCACCGTTTTCGGCTTTTTCACGGGCGCCGTCAACGTTATCGAGGATCCACTTGATCTTGGGCCCGGAGGAGTAGGAGCTCAGCGGCAGGCCAGTCTTTTTCTGATACTTGTAGATGCCGTCATCGCCGGCGAGCTGGCGGCAGATGCCGGCGGTGCGGGTGTCTTGCCAGACGATGCCGTTGTAGACGGGTTCGCCGGTGTTCTTGTCCCACACGATGGTGGTTTCACGCTGGTTGGTGATGCCGAGGGCGACGAGGTCGGAGGGGGCGAGGTCGGCATCGGCGAGGGCTTCACCGATGACGCGTCGGACGCAGTCCCAGATCTCCATGGGGTTGTGTTCCACCCAGCCTTTTTGGGGGAAGATCTGCTCGAATTCCATCTGGCCAACGGACACGATCTCGCCGTCATGGTCGAAGATGATGCAGCGGGCGGAGGTGGTGCCTTCGTCGATGGCTGCGATGTACTTCTTGTCAGTCACGGGACTTCTCCTAGAGAGAGTAGATAGTTCGGTAGTGCCTAGTCGGAGAGGACCGAACTTAGGCTATGGCGAGGTACACGCCGGCGGCCAAAGCGGCACCGATTAGCGGTCCAACAGTGGGGTGGATGGCGTTGATCCATTCGCCCTTGCCCTTGCCTTTGATGGGAAGGACGAAAGCGTACATGATGCGGGGGCCGAGGTCACGGGCGGGGTTCAGCGAGTAACCGGTGGGGCTGCCGAGGCTCATGCCGATAGAGACAATGATAGCTGCCACCGCGGCGTAGGTGAGGTTGCCAAGGTTGACGGCTTCGTTGTTCCAGAGTGCGACAAGGATGAAGAGCACCAGCACGAAGGTGGCGATGATTTCGGTGACATGGTTCCACAGCATGCTCTGCACGGCGGGGCGGGTGTGGAAGACGTTGCCGATGGTGGCGTTGGCGCCGGATTCGGTGCCGTCTTCGTTGTAGGCGTTAGCGTCGAATTGCTTTTTGAAGGCAGCCCAGGCGAGCAGGGCACCGACCATGGCGCCCAAGAACTGGCCGAGAATGTAGAAGACGAAGGCGCCCCACGGGGTCTTGCCTGCGATGCAGAGGGCGAAGGTGACGGCGGGGTTGATGTGTCCACCGGTGGGATGGGCGATGGAGGCACCGGCGAAGACAGCAAGACCCCATCCGAAGGCGATGAGGAGCCAGCCGGAGTTCTTGGCAGCGGAGGTACGGAGACTGTTGGCGGCGCAGACGCCGTTACCGAGCAGCAGCAGCACCATGGTGCCGAGGAATTCCCAGCCGAAGATAGCTGCGCCGCTAAGTTCTGTTCCGTTGATCATGTACATATAGCTTGGTCCTTGTCAGGAGAGCGGGGGGGAGAACCTGCGTACTCGAAGTAGTGAAACGACAGATCTTCTCTTAATCGTATTTTGTTGTGCCCGGTGAGGCAGGTTTGTTGCCTCAGACCTTACGTTTGTTGCAAGCATTTCACCGTGATCTGGGCTACATTTCAGGTCCTGGTCATATGGGGTCTCACCTGCTCATGAGGGCAAAAAGGCACCTCCCCGGGGAGAGCGGGGAGGTGCCTTTTCCATCAGGAGGTCACATGTGTGAAGTAAGTGATTCCGGGTGATGGTGTTACTTCTTGTCGACGTCGTCAACGTAGGCCGGGCGGGCTTCCTCGGCCTGGTTGCGGAGGGTGTCGGCTTCTTCGTCGGTGATGGCCTTCTGGGAGTTGAGCTCGGCGACGACGCGGTCGCGGTAGAGCTTAACTTCCTTCTCCTTGGTGGCATCGTCCCAGCCGAGGACGGGGGCGATGAGGTCGGCGATCTCCTGGGCGGAATCCATGCCGCGATCATCGTATTCGATGGAGATGCGGGTACGGCGGGTGATGACGTCCTCGAGGTGCAGAGCACCTTCCACTGCGGCGGCGTAGACGGCCTCGACGCGGAGGTAGCCTTCGGCGTTGGTGATGGGCTTCTTGAGGGACGCATCGTTCTTGGCGTAGGAGAGCACGTCGAAGATGAGGGAGCCGTAGCGGTTGAGGAGGTGCTCAACCTGATCCTCGGTGATGCCGCACTTGGCGGCGAGGGCGTCGAGCTGGTTGGTCAGTGCCCAGTAGCCGTCAGCACCGATGATGGGGGTTTCTTCGGTGGTGGACTTGGCGACCTCGCCGGGAACGTCCTTGAGGGCGGCTTCGACGGCATCCTTGCCGATGACGCGGTAGGTGGTGTACTTACCGCCGGCGACGGAGACGAGGCCGGGGCACAGGCGGGCAACTTCGTGGTTGCGGGCGAGCTTCTCGGTGTTCTGCTGGCCAGCCTGGGCGACGAGCGGGCGGAGACCGGCGTACACACCGACGATGTCGGCGTAGGTGATGGGTTCCTGGAGGCGCGAGTTGAGCTCTTCCAGGACGTAGTCGATGTCGGTCTTGGTGGCGGCCGGGTGGGCCAGGTCGAGCTTCCAGGAGGTGTCGGTGGTGCCGACGATCCAGTAGTTGCCCCACGGAATCACGAACAGTACGGACTTCTCGGTGACGAAGCACAGGGCGGAGTCGGACTTGATGCGATCCTTGGGGACCACGATGTGGATGCCCTTGGACTGGTGGACGTGGAACTTGGCCTTGGCGCCGGCGAGGTTCTGCATTTCGTCGGTCCAGACGCCGGTGGCGTTGATGACGGCAGAGGCCTTCACGTTCTGGGTGCGGCCGTCTTCGGTGTCCTTGATGGTGACGCCGACGACGCGGTCGCCGTCCTTGAGGAAGTCAATGACCTGGGTGGAGGTGCGGATGACAGCACCGTACTTCGCGGCGGTGCGGGCAACCATCATGGTGTGGCGGGCGTCGTCGACGAGGGTGTCGTAGTACTGGACGCCGCCGCAGGTGGCCTTGGGCTTGAGCGATGGGATCTTCTTGAGGATGCTCTTGCGGGTGAAGTGCTTCTGCATCGGGACGGTCTTGGCGCCACCCATGCGGTCGTAGAGGGTGAAGCCGGCGAACATCATGATGCGCTCAAAGAACGGCGTGGTGAGGGGGTAGATGAACTTCAGCGGCTTGACGAGGTGTGGCGCCAGGGTGTGCATGGACAGCTCGCGCTCGTGCAGCGATTCGGCGACTAGGCCGAACTGGGGGATCGGGTTTGGCTGCAGGTAGCGCAGGCCACCGTGGAACATCTTGGAGGAACGGCTGGAGGAGCCGCAGGCGAGGTCGCGGGCCTCGACCATGGCGACCTTCAGGCCACGGGTGGCGGCGTCGAGTGCGGCGCCTACACCGACGGAACCGCCGCCGATGATGAGAATGTCGAATTGTTCGGAGCCGAGGCGATCCCAGTTGGATTCGCGAAGCTCAAGAGTGAGTTCGGACGGTGCAGACAAGTGAGTCCTCCTGTAGAAAACCTTATGTCCCCGAGAGCCAGGGAATGGGTACTGCTTTACCGTACATCCTACGCTAGGGGCCGTAAATCAGTGTTTGAGCAGCTAGACCGCTAATTGTGGGCCGCGTTACACATTTTTATAAACGAACTGCGAAAATAGCATTTCCTTAGAGTGGTTTTAGTCACAGTTCGGAATCTGGTTGTCGAAAAGCACCAGTTTTAGCGGAACGAGGTGTTTGCTAGTTTTCCGCTCATTTTCGCACTACAGTGAGGTAATGGCCTTGGAACCTCTCTATTCGTTTATCTCCCGACTTGCACGAACTGTGACGTTTTTGCTGCGCCACAACATCGTCGTCACCGGGGAAGAAAACATACCGAAAAAGGGTGGTGCACTCATGTGCATCAACCACACCGGCTATGTGGACTTTTACTTCTCGGGTATTCCGCTGCTCCGCGCCAAGCGCAACCCGCGCTACATGGCAAAGCAGGAGATCTTCGAAAACCCTGTCGCCGGCCCCATCATGCGCGCAATGGGCCACATTCCGGTGGACCGCATCGCCGGCCGAGAGTCCATGGACACCGCCATCGACATGCTGAAGAAGGGCGAGATGGTTGCGATCTTCCCCGAGGGCACCATGTCCAACTCTTACGAAATTAAAGACATGAAGACGGGTGCCGTACGCATGGCGCAGGGCGCCGGTGTCAAAATCTATCCCGTTATCGTGTGGGGTTCCCACCGCGTTTACCGCCGCAACATTAAGCCCAACTTGGAGCGCGGCATCCCCATCATGGTCCACTTCTGTGAACCGATGGACGTGTCCGATGGAGACCCGGAGGAGCTCACCCAGCAGCTCCGGGCCACCATGCAGAAAACTTTGGAAGAGGTGCAGCAGCGCTACATTGAGCAGTTCGGCCCCTTCGAGGAGGGGCTGCCGTGGATGCCCGCCCGCCTGGGTGGCAGCGCTCCCACCTTGGAGGAGGCGCAGGTCGCCGACGACAAGATCGATGAGGACCGCGAGCGCGCCAACGCCATGATGCGCCACTCCTACAAAGCGGCTAAGGAAGTCCACACCGTCATCCTCAACACCACCGACGCCACTGCCGACGAGGCCGCCCCGGAGGCGAAGCTGTCCCGCCTCACCAGCATGCGGGCCGCCGCCGAGAAGCTCAACCGGGCCGCTGAGGAGCTGGCAGAAGCAGCGAAGGTACCGGATGGGGAGGTTGCCAAGCGGAAGGCGGGGGCTGGTTCGCTCCGCAATATGACGGAGACGGTCGCCTCTGCGGCGGTGGAGCTGGAGCGGGCGACCGTGCTGTCGAGCCGCAAGGCGTCCCGCCGGTTGGGGGCCAGTTCGGATTCGGTGACGGAGTTCGCCACCGGTTTCCGTCACCGCACCGCAAAGTCTCTACACGCTGGCGCAGAGTACTTGTCGCAGAAGGCGCAGTCCCTGTTGACCTACCTGTCGGACGCCGAGGAAGCGGCCCGGAAGGCGGGGGAGGAACGCCAGATTCGCCACGCTATCGCCCGGGAAGCCCGGGTGGAGCAGGCGGCGGCCGATGAGGTCCGCAAGACCACGAGGAAGCTGGAGGCGGCTCGTCGGCAGAAGGAGCGCGAGGCAACCCGCGCTTTGGAGGATGCCGCCCGCGCCACTGAGCAAGCGGTGCATGTGTTGGAGGAGACGGTAGATCTCGGGGACGATGCCGATGCCCGCTAACGCTGAGTTTGGTGTTGGCACTGTACCCCCCCTTGCCCATGGTGGTATGGGGCTGGTGGCCACCGACCTGGATGGCACTCTGCTGGATTCCCATAAGCGGGTGAGCCCACGTACCCAGGCGGCCCTCGCGCAGCTGGATGAGCGCCATATTCCGCTGGTGATTGCGACGGGTCGGCCGGTGCGCTGGCTACCCCCGGTGTGGGAGCAGCTGCCGGTGCGCCCCCTGTGTATCTGCATGAACGGCGCGGTAATTTACGATTCGTTCCACCGCCAGGTGTTGCGCCGGGTGGTGCTGAAGCCGACGGTGCTGCAGGACATTGTGCAGAGTGTGCACGAGGCGCTGCCGGAGGCGTGCTTTGCGGTGGAGCGCATTACCTCGGAGATGACGCCGTCCACGGGTGAAGGCCCGGTGGAGGAGTTTTTGATCGCTGAGAATAACGAGCACATCTGGTACGAGCAGATTGCGCCGCGGACGTCGTTGGCGGCGTTGGCGGAGGAGCCGGCGGCGAAGCTGCTGGTGCGTGCCGAGGATATATCCAGTGCGGAGATGGCTGAGGTGTTGTGCCCGCTGGTGGAGCCGGTGGCGAATGCGACGTACTCGGTGGATGGGGGTCTGGTGGAGATTTCTCACCCAGTGGCCACGAAGGGGGAGGCGTTGGTGCGGATTCTGGATTACTGGGATCTGTCGGAGGAGGCGCTGTTGGCGTTCGGTGATATGCCGAACGATATGGACATGCTGGAGTTAGCGGCGTGGGGTGTGGCCGTGGAGAACGCGCATCCGGCGGTACAGGCTGCAGCGGATGAGGTGACAGTATCCAATGATGAGGATGGTGTGGCCGTGGTGCTGGAGCGTTTGCTGAGCGCCTAACTGCGGCACGTCACTGCCCATTGTGTTGGTGACTGTGCGTTTGTCACTGTGTGTTTGCCACTGTGCAAAGGAGAGGGTGGGAAGCCTGGTTGGGCTTCCCACCCTCTCCTGCTATTGAGAGTGTTTGGAGGGCCGTGCGGACGATGTTATGCGGACCCGGGTTGTGTAGTGGTTGTGTTATGGACAAAGGCTGTGTGGAACCCTTGCGGTGCGGCTAGTGCGGATGCCAGGGGGTGCTGGTCTGCACTAGTGCGCCACCTAGTGCGCTGGTGGCCGCTTAGTTCTTGGGTGGTTGCAGCTGGCCGAGGGGCAGGATGTTGTATTCGCGGCCCTCGCAGAATTCGTTGGGTGCGGGGGTGCCGGCGAAGCGTGCCTGGGCCCAGGCAGCGGCACTTGGCAGGCCCACGAAGCCGACGAGCAGGTGCTCGGAGAGGTCCATGGTGGCTAGGGTGACCTTGGTGCCGGTACTGCAGTAGCGGCGGGCGAGCTTCCTGATCTTGGCGACGGGGACGGCGATGTCCTGGTTACCGTGGTAGAGGTAGAGCGGCATCTTGGGGGACAGCGGGTAGTAGAGGGGGCTGTTCTTGCGGACGACTTCCAGTTCGCGCTTCTGCTTGCGGATGTCGACGTTGTTGAAGACGCTGCGCATGGACTGGCCGGCGAAGGCGGCGATCATGGTGGAGACGCAGGAGTCTTTGAGACCCTTGCGGAGGCGGTTCTGCCATTCGGGCTTCATGCGGGCGAAGACGTTCATGCGGTCAGGGTATTCGCGTTCGAGGCCGAGCATGGAGCCAGCGACGATGCCGAAGCCGGGGTTGGGGTTGTTGCCCAGGGCGAGGCCCATCCATTCCATGTCGGCGGGGGTGCCGCCGGCGATGGCACCGACGAAGCGCGGGGCGGGGGCGTACTTGGGGGCCATGGAGGCTGCGATGAGGGTGCTCATGGCGCCGCCGGAGTAGCCGCCGAGGATGACCTTGGAGTGGCGGGAGTTGAACTTACGGGAGGTCACCAGGGCGGTGGTGGCGTCGAGGATGATGTGTCCTGCCAGGATGTTGGCACCATAGGCGCCTTGCATGCCTTCGAAGTCGGGGAGGAGGATGTTCCAGCCCTGGGACAGTGCGGCGTTCAGACCGAGGGAGATTTCACCGGCGACGGTGAGGGACTCGGGGTTGTTGAACTCGGTGATGGGGGTGGTCAGCGAGTAGGTGGGTTGGCACTCGGTGCCGAGAGAGTTGATGAAGTGGTTGTACACCATCAGCGGCACGTTGGGGATGGCGTAGGACTGCGGCTGGCGGAGCAGCAGGGCGGTGGCGAAGATTTTTTCGCCACGGGAGTTCGTGGAGGCGAACACGAGCTGCTCGGCTACTGCGGTGGGGAACTGCACCAGTTTCATGGAGCGGCTCTTGATGAGGCGTCCGTGGGGCAGGTTCTCGTACTTGGAGGCGGGGACTCGGAACCAGGGGTCCTTCACCTTGGAGGGGTAGATGGGGGCGGCGGTAGCGTCGGGGCTGACGGCGACCGCGGTGCCGGCGGCGAGTGCGACGGCGCACAGGGCGGACATGAGTTTCGTCCGGAAGCTTCGACGTGCTGTCATCAGCTTTCTCTCTTTCTCTCAATAGCTGGCAGGCTACACTTTACCGATTTGCTCCCTATCCTCGTAGTTCTACTCTGCCGCGTAGCGCTTGGGGGTGGCCTTACGGGGTCGATTTCCGGGGGATCCCAGGGGTGGTTTCCGTGGTGTTTTCCGGGTTTTTCGCTGGTTACGCAAGGGGTAGGGTCGGTGTGGGCATGTTGTGTGTGCCCTATTTAGTTGGGGTGGTGGTGCTCTGTCGGGGGTTATTCCGACAGAGCGGGTGGTTCTGTATGGAGTTGTAGGTTTGTGGGGGCGGGCCGTGTGTGGGGGGGTTGCGGCTGCTGCCCGGCCGGGCTGGGTTAGCACTCGGTGTTTTGTGGGGGTAGGTCGGCGAAGCGGCTGAGGACCCAGGGGAAGGCGAACCAGGATCCGACGGCTGCGTTGGTGACGTGGTTGGAGACGAAGGTGTCGATGATCTGGATCTTGAGGTTGTGGTTGGTGCGGCACCAGCGTTTGGTGACCTTCTTGATGAGGGGCAGGGGGACGAGGTCGTCGCGGCTGCTGGACCAGATGAAGACGGGCACGCGGGGGACGGGCTTGTAGTTGATGAGGCTGTTTTCGGCGAAGACGGTGAATTCGTTGTGCTGTTTGCGCAGTTTCACGTTGTTAAACATGGTGGTGGCGGATTCGTTCGCCATGGCATCGAGCATGCGCGGGGTGCAGGCGTCGCGGTTGGCGTCAACGATTTGTTTGCCGTGCTTGGAGAGGCGATCGTAGACGTTCATGCGGTCGGGGTATTCGCGTTCCATGCCGATCATGGAGCCCATGGCGATGCCGAAGCCAGCATTGCGGTTGTTGCCCAGGGCTTTGCCCATCCACACCATGTCGACGGGCATGCCACCGGCGGCGAGGCCCACGATGTTGAGGTTGGGGGCGTAGGTGGGGGCCATGGAGGCGGCGTAGCCGGCGACCATTGCGCCACCGGAGTAGCCGGCGAGGATGATCTTGGGGTTGGGGATGTTGAGGGCTTTGATCTGGCGGGCGGCTTTGGTGGCGTCGAGCATGATGTGTCCGCCTAGGAGGTTAGCTCCGTAGGCGGATTGGAGGCCGAGGAAGTCGGGGAAGATGGTGGTGATGCCCCAGATTGCGGCGAGGGCGCCGATGCCGTAGAGGGACGCGTTGCGCGTCATGATTTCGGCTTTACGGTTGGCGTTGGGGGTGCGGCCGCCTGTGGTGATCCAGTCGGCGGTGGCGTTGAAGGAGAAGGAGGGCTGACACTGCACGCCGAGGGAGTTGATGAAGTCGTTGTAGACCAGCACGTTGTTGTTGGGGCGAGCGATGATGGGCCGCATGACGGCGGAGCTGGCGAGGACAGCTTTGCCGTGGGAGTTGGTGGTCTTGAAGACGTATTGGAGGACCTGGGTGCCTTGGACGACGAAGTTGGAGACGGGCCGGACGCGGATGAGGGTGCCGTTGGGGACGGAGTTGAGCTTGGCTTGGCTGACGGTGAAGAAGGAGCCGAGGGGGGTGGTGTCGTAGAGGGGGGTGGCGTCGGCGGGGGTGGCAGCTACGACGGAGCCAGCTAGTACAGCTGCAGTGACTGTCGCGGCGGTGATGCTTTTGAAGCGGGTGGTCCGTGTCGTCATGTGGGTGGGTTCTCTTCCTTCGGAGAGGGTGCTGCGGTTAGCGGGGGATACGGCGGCAGTCGTTGCGCATCTTTCCGCCGTTACTCATCTGGAAGAGCCACTGAGCGGCTGCGGGGATGTTGTAGAAGGCGGTGGAAACGTGGTTGGGGTCGTTTACTTCGATGTATTGGATGCGGGATCCGGTGGCGCAGTAGCGGCGCATGGTGGCGCGGAGGGGGCGGATGGGAGCGCCGATGTCGGTGCGGGATCCGAAGACGTAGAGTTTGGTGCCGCGGCTGGGGTGCCGCTGGTCGTAGTAGAGGCTGTTTTCGCGGAGGACGCGGAAGGCGGAGCGTTCTTGTGCGGGGTTGAGGCTGACGCCGTCGAAGATGGTGTTGACGGATTCGCCTTTGAGGGATTGCAGGAGGCGCGGTGAGCAGGCGTCTTTGAGGACGCGCATCTTGCTTTTGCCGTGTTGGGAGAGGCGGGGGGTGACGCGCATGCTCTTGGGGTATTCGCGTTCGAGGCCGACGAGGGAGGCGAAGGCGAGGCCGAAGGCGTCGTTGGGGCGGTTGCCGAAGCGGACTCCGTAGTATTGGAGGTCGGTGGGGGTGCCGCCGACGGCGATGGCGGCGAAGTGGACGTCGGGGGCGTAGTCGGCGCGGAGGTTGGCGGCCCAGAGGCTGACCATGGAGCCGCCGGAGTAGCCGAGCATGCCGGTCCAGCTGTGTCGCATGTCGAAGCTGGGGGTGTTTTTCATGGCGCGGACGGCGTCGAGGACGATGTGTCCGGCGCGGATGTTGGCGGTGTAGGCGGCTTTCATGCCCTCGTGGTCGGGGATGAGGAGGGCGTATCCGTAGCGGGCTGCGATGGCGGCGTACCACATGGCGATGAAGCTACGGGTGTTCCATTCGGGGTTGAGACTGGAGTAGGAGAAGCTGGGTTGGCAGCCGATGCCGAGGGAGTTGATGAAGTCGTTGAAGACGACAACTTTTCCGTTTTTGGGGAAGTTGGCGGGTTTGACGAGGACGGCGGTGGCGTAGGTGGGGCGGTTGAAGGTGTCGCGGGTGGAGAAGACCATTTGGGTGGCGTAGCCGCCGGGGACGAGGAAGGCGGGGAGTTTGCGACTGCGGAGGAGTTTGCCGTGGGGTTTGTGGGTGTACTGGGCTGCGGGGACGTTGAAGAAGGGGTCCAGAATGGGTGAAGGCATGGTGGCTGCGGCTTGGGCTGTTTCAGGGTTGATGAGTCCTACCGTGAGCGTGAGTGCCCCTGCTGCGGCGAGTAGCCGAGTAGTCAAACGCTTCATAGTTCTGTTCTTGTCCCTTTGTATGTGTAGAGCTATGGCCTAGGTCGTGGTGGAGTAGACGGGTCCTCTCGACGCCATACTAACTGTCAAAATCACACTTGTAACACTTTTAACAATAGTAACAATAATCGCAAAGGTTATGTTTGCTGTCTAGTGCCACACCACCGATTTATCCCGGGATTTTTCTCACATCCGCAAGATTTTGGGGAGTTTCAGGGAATAAATCCGGGGGTGACGAGTCCCGTCAAGTCCTCACCTGACTGCCCATCGAGTCCGCATGCTGGCTACCTGTCGCTGCTATTCGCAGTTGTGCCGAGGAGCACCGCGACATACCCCAATGAAAAGCTCCTATGCATGTATATGTGTGGTGAGACATCAAATGTTACATGAATAACGTGGGGAAATGCCATTTGTAGCAGATTTCCGCGGATACCATCTCCCCATTAACGCCGGTCATCGTAGGGATGGCATCTTGGTATTACCTGTCCATGAACATCCGTTCTAGGCACAATATTCGCTAGGCTTAAGGGGACTCACCGCCCGGTAACGCACAGGTGTTTTCCCAGGGCGGAACACCTCCCCCCATCTAGGGCGCACCGCGTCCCCTAGTGTGTACGAGAAAAGGCGTTCACATAATGAACACTCAGTCATACGACCTCATCGTGGTCGGCTCCGGTTTCTTCGGACTGACCGTCGCCGAGCGCGCCGCCAGCCAACTAGGCAAGCGCGTCCTCATCATCGAGAAGCGTTCCCATATTGGCGGCAATGCGTTCTCGCAGCCCGAACCGGAAACCGGCATCGAGGTTCACCAGTATGGCGCCCACCTCTTCCACACCTCCAACCAGCGTGTGTGGGACTACGTCACCAAGTTCACCAAGTTCACGGACTACCAGCACCGCGTGTTCGCCATGCACGACGGCAAGGCCTACCAGTTCCCCATGGGGCTCGGCCTTATCTGCGAGTTCTTCGGCAAGTACTACAGCCCGGACGAAGCCCGCGCCCTCATCAAGGAGCAGGCCTCCGAGGTGAAGACGGAAGAGGCCACCAACCTGGAGGAGAAGGCCATCTCACTGATCGGCCGCCCGCTCTACGAGGCCTTCGTGCGCGATTACACCGCCAAGCAGTGGCAGACCGACCCGAAGGAGCTCCCGGCAGCAAACATCACCCGCCTGCCGGTGCGCTACACCTTCAACAACCGCTACTTCAACGACACCTACGAGGGTCTGCCAGTGAACGGCTACGCCGCTTGGCTGCGTGCCATGATCGATCACGACCTCATTGATGTGCAGCTGGACACTGACTGGTTCGATGTGCGGGAGGACGTGCGTGCCGCTAACCCGGATGCCCCTGTCGTCTACACCGGCCCGCTGGACCGCTACTTCGACTACTCGGCGGGCCGCCTGGGCTGGCGCACCCTGGACTTTGATGTGGAAGTTCTGCCCATTGGGGACTTCCAGGGCACGGCCGTCATGAACTATAACGACGCGGACGTCCCCTACACCCGTATTCACGAGTTCCGCCACTTCCACCCGGAGCGGGCCGACCGCTACCCCAAGGACAAGACGGTCATCATGAAGGAGTACAGCCGCTTCGCGGAGGAAGACGATGAGCCGTACTACCCCATCAACACCCCGGAGGACCGCGAGATTCTGGCCGCCTACCGGGAGCTGGCTGCCGCCGAAACCGCCGACCAGAAAGTGTTGTTTGGTGGCCGGCTGGGTACCTACCAGTACCTAGATATGCACATGGCTATTGCGTCCGCCCTCACCATGTTCGACAACCAGCTGGCCCCCTACTGGACTGATGGTGCTGCCTTGAAAGGAAAGGGTCAGCGCTAATGTCCACTGCTCCAACGTCCGCACAGTTTTCCACTTTTGCAGGGGAGCGGCTTGCCCGCATCATTACCCCGCGCCCGGGTGAGCCTCTTGACGTACGCAGCCTTTATTTGGTGGAGGCGTCCACCAATCCGCGTCGCTGCCACGCCCCGAGCCGCACCACCTTGCGGATTCCGGCAGACTCGGAAGTCTCCTTCGAGACGTATTTCAATGGTCTGCCCGCCTCCTACTGGCGGCGTTGGAGCACCCTCACGTCGGTGGTGCTGAGACTGCATCTCACCGGCTCGGGCCGGGTAGATGCGTACCGGTCGAAGATCGATGGGTCGCGCATCGGTATTACTGGCGCTTCCTTCTTTGGGGCGGAGGGTGATGGTACTGCCACGCCGCATTCCCTGGACCCGCAGGTCACCCTGTGTGCGGACGGGTCCAGCATCGTCGAGCTCACGCTTGGCTTGGAGCCTTTTGAGGATGGCGGCTGGCTGTGGTTCGACATCACCGCTGACACCTCGGTGGAGCTGCTGGAGGGTGGCTGGTATGCCCCCGTCGCCGCCCCCGCCACCGTCACCTATACGGATCCGCAGTCGGGCCTTACCCAAGAGGTCGATAACGCCAACAAAGTGGTTATTGGCATCCCCACCTTCAACCGCCCAGACGATGCGGTGGCGGCCTTGCAGGCGTTGGCCTCCGACCCGGATGTGGACGCCATTATCGAAGCTGTGCTGATGCCCGACCAGGGCACCAAAAAAGTTATCGACCACCCCGAGTTTGCAGCTGCCGCAGCCCATTTCGGCATTGGCGAGGGAGTGGACGGCGTCACCGACGCAGCCGGCCAGCCGCTTCCCGTCACCCCCGACGGCCGCTTCTTCCGCTTCGAACAGGGCAACCTGGGCGGCTCCGGCGGATACAGCCGCATCATGTATGAGGCTCGCCAGCACACCACCGCCCCCTTCATCCTCTACATGGATGACGACATCGCCATCGAACCCGACAGCATCCTCCGCGCAGTCGCGTTCGCCCGCTTCGCTAAGCAGCCCATGCTGGTGGGCGGCCAGATGCTCAACCTACAGGAGCGCAGCCACCTCCACTCCATGGGGGAGGTTGTCAACCGCGCCGACTTCATGTGGACCTCCGCCCCGCACGTCCACTACGACCACGACTTCAGCCAATACCCACTGTCGGCAGCCCGCGACCACCGGGGCGCCGAGCAGACGGGTCTAGCCGACCCCCGCTGGAAGGAAACTGCGGACCTGCACCGCCGCATCGATGTGGACTACAACGGCTGGTGGATGTGCCTCATTCCGCGCCTGGTCGCGGACACCATCGGCCAACCCTTGCCGCTCTTCATCAAGTGGGATGATGCCGAGTTCGGCCTGCGGGCCGGCGCCCACGGCTTCCCCACCGTCACCATGCCCGGTATCGCCATCTGGCATATGGCCTGGTCGGATAAGGATGATGCGATCGACTGGCAGGCCTACTTCCATCTGCGTAACCGCCTAGTGGTGGCCGCCCTCACCCAGCCGGAGGGGGACTCCATTAACGGCATGTTGGCGTCCATGGCGAAGGCCGTGGTGAAGCACACGCTGTGCCTGGAGTACAGCACTGTCGCCATCCAGATTGAGGCCATTAAGGACTTCCTGCGTGGCCCCGATGCCCTTTTCGACTTGCTGCCCACGGCCCTCCCGAAGGTTGCTGCGATGCGCCGCGAGTTCCCGGATGCGGTGGTGTTCCGTTCCGCCAGCGACCTACCTGCCCCCTCTGGTGGGCCCGGTGGGGTGACGGTGGAGCCGCGCGGTATGCGCCGGAAGGTGACGGCGTTGGCGAAGGGGCTGCTGCATTCGGTTCGCCCGGCGGACCCCGCCCACCATTCCACCCCGCAGATGAACCTGCCGCCCATTGATGCCCGCTGGTACTCTCTCAGCCGGCTGGATGGGGCTACCGTCACTACCGCCGATGGGCGTGGTGTGGTGTACCGGCAACGAGACTTGGACAAGGCGAAGCAGCTAGTGAAGGACTCTTTTGCCATGCACAAGCAGCTGCGCGAGAATTGGGCGAAGATGCAACGCGAGTACCGCGATGCGCACCCGCGCCTGACCAGCCTGGAGGCGTGGTCCGAGGTTTTCGGGCCCGACACGCTGGGCTGATACTGGGCCGCGACTTGGCTGATGCCAGGCTGTGACTGGCCTAATGCCGAGCTGCGACCTTGTGCTGAGGGTTTGGCGCATTACGCGCCGAGCCATACGTGAATAACAACAATCGATCCACTCAATATTGACGGAGATTACTGCCATGGCGAACGCTTCCGGTGAGCCTGAATCCCACGATTCCGCTGCCCACGAGGTTGACGCACACACCGGCGCCACCATCCACCACGATGGCTACGGCGACGCACCTCACGAGCTGCACTATGTGGATGCCCACTCCGGCGCTTCCCAGATTCACCCCGAACTAGGCTCCGCCGCCGGCCACAGCAAGCGCACCGTCTTTGACGTGACCTGGGAAGAATGGAAACGCGCCCAGTGGTTCGGCCGCGGCAGAGTTCCTGAAGACGTGCCGGATGCTTTCTCCGGCGCTTCCCGCTACTTCTCCGAAGAGGAACACCTCCTCGTTAACCTGCAACGCTGGTGCGAACCCTACCCGTGGACGGTGAAGACCGCGCAGGGCCTCTCCCACTTCGGTGAGCACTCGCTGGGCTGGCTGGCTCTCTCCGGCGTATGCGCCCTCGCCTTCCCCAAGCAGCGGGAACAGTGGGGGTGGGCAGCGCTTTCCGCCTTCGGCTCGCACGCCCTGGCCGTCATCATTAAGCGGATTGTGCGCCGCCACCGCCCCAGCAACCCGGCTATTGAGGTCAACGTCTCCACCCCCAGCGAGCTCAGTTTCCCCAGCTCGCACTCCACCAGCACCACCAGTTGGGCAACCAGCGCCACCATCATCTCCCGTAATCCGCTGCCGCTGGTGCTCAGCCCCATCATGATGGCTTCCCGTGTGCTGGCCGGCGTCCACTATCCCACGGATGTGGCGGCGGGTGCTGTGCTGGGTGCCGCCTCCAGCCTGGTGACCCACAAATGGGGCCTCGTCGTGTTGCAGCGGCTTATTGGGGGGAAAAATAGTTAGTATGTCGTCGTAGGCATCCACAAGGAGCAGCTATGACGAATCCCCCCCGCCCCTCTCGCCCTTCGCGCCCGGACCAGCCGGGTCAGCCGGGTCGCCCCGTCGACCCGAACCGTCCTGCCGATTCTTCCCGTCCTGCCACCTCCAGCCGCCCCGCGGCGGCAGGTCGCCCGGGTCGTGCTCCCGTACAGCGTATCGGCGGCAGTACTAGTGCAGCCGGGCGGGGTGACGGTGCCGCCCAACGCCCCCCTCGTCCCGCCCGCCCCACCGCTAGCCGCGGGGGAGCTGCCGGACGCGGTGCTGCCTGGGGCAAGGTCGGTGGTGCAGGTGCCGCCACGCGTGGTGGTGCCGGCCAGCGTGGCCCAGCTCAGCGCGTGTCTGGATTCCGCGGGCAAGTTCAGGGCGGCGGTGCCCAGCGGGGTGCTGCACAGTCTTCTAACCCCCGGTCTGTTAACCCGCAGTCTCCCAAAGCACAGGGCGGTAAGCGGAAGGGCCTCGTCGCTTTCTTTGGCTCAGGTGCCCTTGCCAACAAGCGCACCTACCTCATCATCGGCGCTATTGTACTGGTGCTTATTATCGCACCGCCATCACCAGCACCACAGTTGCCGGGGAGAACCGCACCTCCGCCCCGGATGCGGAGGCACTCACCGGCGATAAAGCCGTCACCCCCGACCTGTCCGGCCTTGCCATGGACCCGAACTCAGACCCGAACGCGAAAGCCTACTTCCGCGCAGTGAAGAAGGGCGGCATCCCGGTGAAGGACGGCATGGAGACGGCTCTCCTCGGCATGGGCTACACGCACTGCCAGGCGAAAATGTCGAACGATAAAAAGACCGACGAGATCCAGGACGTCATGATGGACACCCTTGTGCAGATGACCCCCGGTGTGAATAAAGCTAAGGCAAAGAAGGTTATTTACGCGTCCTCCGACAAATACCTCTGCCCGTCACTCCAGAAGCGACAGTAGCGTCAGCTACGCCACCGGCGCAGCCATGTTAGCCACATCGCTGGCGCCAGCTACACCATCGACGCGCGGACTGCACGCATAGCACGCAGAATCCCCCGCACACGCCCTGCGGAAATTTCTCTCAGTGATTTTCGCAGGGCGTGTGTAACGTTTTTCCAGCCTTGTCCGATAAACCTCGTGATAACGCGAAATCGCAGA
>QWCE01007601.1_pt1 | contig 17579 bp, 21 predicted proteins | sample 1972531 | NCBI WGS metagenome assembly QWCE01 (sample SAMN09866716, study PRJNA288562) | Human gut metagenome isolate term4_stool, whole genome shotgun sequencing... | reverse complement strand
TGGGTTACTCCATATATTCCGCATCACTCTTAAGTGCTTCCCTGATTTTTTGCATCCTAAGATCTGTATTTGCAATAGTGTCAGCACAATCCTTGAGATTTCTGCCGATTCTTTCAGCTTCTTTAACATTGTGCTTATACTTAATCTGATGCTCTAGGCTTGCCCAAAAATTCATTGCAACAGTCCTTATCTGAACTTCCACTCTCATTGGTCTTTTCTCGTTTGAAAAGAAAACCGGAATCTCTACAATCATGTGGTAACTTCTATATCCGTTAGGCTTTGGCTTCTTTATGTAATCCTTTATCATTACAACCTTTATATCGTCTTGACGAGCAAGCATCCTTGCAACTCTATAGATGTCATCAACAAAAGAACAAATTACCCTTATCCCAGCGACATCATTTAGATTCTCCTCTATAGATTTCAGCGAAATTTCGTTCCCTTGCCTAACTAATTTTTCAAAAATACTGGAATCCTTTTTTCGTCTAGATTGAATCGACGATATAGGGCTCTCATCCCTTACCAAAGACAATTCGTTATTTAAAATTTCAAGTTTGGTTGCAACTTCCCTAATAGCTGAATCATATCTCATCATAAGAATTTCATATTCTTTTGTTGATTTGAGATTATCAAACTCAATAGAGTTCCTATCTTCAATCATAATAACCCTCAAAATCTATCACATAAAATATTCATCAAATAACTATGTAATTTAAAATTTAATTTATACCTATTGCACTTTTATTGTCAACTATTTATTTATAACTTTGTTGACAATAAATTCTCCGATTTTCTCTATAACCTGATCTCCGGTTTCTACCATATTCCCATTATGAATTTCATGATAATAACCCGGCCATTCAAGGTATTCGAATTCATGCTTGCCATTATTTTGTTGCGCTAACGCCCTCGCACCATTAACATCACAGAGCTTATCTTCTGTTCCCTGCATAAGGAGGAAAGGTTTGCCAGCGCTCTTGCCATAATCCACCCATGTACCATTTTCAATGGCAGTTCCAATTTCAAAGCCCTCATATGCACATCGCATCGTAATATACCCATGTACCAATGGATTGCTTGCATATGGTTTAACATAAATTAGATTGCCCAATACTTTTTCATCACATTCAGACTTCATTCTTGCTTTTGGCATTAGCTTTGAACCTGCTTTGATAGCTAAATACAGAGGCTTTGGCACAGGTCTTACGAGCCTAATCCACGGCGCTGAAATAATAAATGCTGAAGGCACATCTGATCGATTTCCACGATATTTGTAATCTAAAGCAATATTTCCACCCATACTATGCCCATAGAGAACTATAGGTTTGTCTGGAAATTTTTCTTTTGCAAAATTTATTAGCTTATCTATGCAATCCAAAACCTCTATCCTAGGTGCGGTATCACCTCTAACACCACCAGAAATCCCATGCCCCGGTAAGTCCATAGAATATACTTTAATGTGTTTTTCCGAAAGAGCCTTTGCCATTCTGCTATATCTTCCTGCGTACTCTCCTATGCCATGGATAATGAGCATAATAGCATCTGGATCCTCACAAGGAAATTCATAACCTGCAATTTTTACTGGATTACTTGTAAGAACAAAATTATCAAACATAATAGCGATATTACCTCCTCATATCAATATGTTACATTTAAATACTCAAATTATACAGTTTCAGCCTTATATATTGCCTGCATAGGCACAAAATATTATCATTTAATTACCGGAATAAAATCTAATAAAGGAGGAAGTATGAAAAATAGCTGTGAGATTTGTAATAGTTCTAAAAAACTAAAATTTTTTAAAAATCGATACATTTGCGCAAGTTGTATCAGTCACATTAAAAAAATATAATTCTGTAAATTTCATGTTAAGGAATCAAATTTAATTACAAAATCCGGCTATCCTGCATTTAACTCGTAGTACCGGTAAAACTAGAGGCTTAGGCCTCTTTTTTTATCATTTTGATCTATTTATTATTTTAGATATTTTCGCTTGAAAGTCCTCAGGTGGAGAAACCGAGAATTCAAGGAATTCTTCTCTTATTGGATGAATAAAACCTAGTAAGGCAGCATGCAGCATCTGTCCATCTTCTCTCCATGGTGTTTTTTTTAGCCCATAAAGCGGATCTCCTACTATCGGATGCCCAATTGAAGCCATATGCACTCTTATTTGGTGTGTGCGTCCAGTTTTCAATCTACAGCGCAATAACGAAAAATCCTTGAAACTAGATATAACTTCATAACTTGTATAAGCTTCCCTGGCACCAACGCTTTTAATAAAATTCGAATACTCAGTAATACTACTCACATTCTCATTTCTACACTTTAATAAATACTGCTGTTTATTCCTATCTAGAGCTATTTTTTTTATACGATTCTTGGGATCTCTCATAATAGGATAATCTATATATCCTGTTTTTTCATTAAACTTTCCATGAACCAAGGCGATATATACTCTGCTAATAGAATGATTGCTTAGTTGTTTTTTTAAAGCCTCATGGATGCTGTTGGTTTTCGCTATCATCAAAAGTCCACTAGTATCTTTATCGATTCTATGAACAATTCCTGGTCTATCATTGCCCCCAAGATCCGAAAGATTGTCTCCACAGTGGTACAAAATACCGTTCGCAAGAGTAGGTTCAGAGGTTCCAGCCCCTGGATGAACCACAAGTCCTCTAGGCTTATTAACAACCATAAGGTATTCATCTTCGTATATTATATCTAAATCTAACTTAATGGGCTCTAGCAATCCAACTTCATTATCCACATTTTTGACAATATTTTTATCCAACAAAATAATTTTGTCTGAATCCGTAATTATTAACTTCCTATCTTTATCTGTCGTCGGGCAACCATTTACACTTACGACTCCTTCAGATATGAATCTCTGCCATCTATTCCTTGATATAGTTGGGAACATTTGTGCAAGTTTAACATCAAGCCTCATTGGATCACCCTCATGGTCTTTCATTAGATGAATCAAATGCTATAATGTATATGATTAATATTATACATCCAAGAGTAACCGATATATCCGCAACATTAAAAACTGGAGGAAAAAAAGAAAGGCTAATCATATCCGTCACAAAGCCAAAAAATATTCTATCTATCAGATTCCCTATTCCTCCCGCAATCACCATTGATACTGCCAAAAATATTATTTTGTTGTTTCTGTATAATCTGGTTATAGCGTAAATCCCAAGTATTATTGCTAAAGATGAGATTATTATCAATGCTATTCTATATCCACTAAGCATACTAAATGCAGCACCCTCATTTTTTACATAGATTAAACTAAGAAGATTTGGTATAATTGGAACGCCTTTAATAAATCTGACATCATTTCTGACTATATACTTTGTATAAAAATCAACCAATAAAATAACTAAAATTAAACCAATTGCGAATATATAATTTGTCCTTGATGATAATTTACTAGTTGTTTTTTTCATTATATAACTATTCCTAAAATTAACTCATGTATTAAGGTAAGGCTATCTACTTATAAATATAATACTTTGCTATAAACAAATAACGGGGACTTCCCCGTTATTTCAAAGTATCTTAGTTTCTTTATTATCGTTTAATGATGAAAAATCAATTTGATTCTTTTCCTTTGATTTTGGGGCTTTACCTTGCGTAAGTTTTGTTGTCGACATTTCAGAATTTCTGTTCCTATTATATATTGATGATTCTTCGACTGACATGGATGCAGGTATAAAAGCTTGATCAATTTCATTAATAAAAATCGTGCTATCTTCCTGGAAACTGCTAAGTTCATCCTGCAACATTTTTTTGTATCGTTCTCTAAAATGTTTTATTTGGCTTCTAAGCATTTCCATCTCTTTTGTGCTATTTGCAACGGAAAGTTTAGCATCACTAACGATTGTATTTGCTTCAGTCTCTGCACTCTTTAAAATCAATGCCGCCCGTTTTTCAGCACTATCAGATATATCCGCTAACAAATTTTTCGCCGAAGCCAATGTCTCAGTCAGACTAGATTGCTGTTTATTATATTCCGACAACTGCTGCCTCAACAACTCCTGTTCAGATTGAAGTTTTGCAATCGTTTTCTGATATTCCTCAATATCTATTATAATATGATTGAGGAAGTTATCGACCTCATCTTTGTTATATCCATTTAAAGATTTGCTAAAATCTTTCTTCTCAATATCAATAGGTGCTATCATGAAAAACCTCTAAAAACTACAGTAATGCTAGATGTCCCCAGCTTCCAATCAGTATAGTTGCAATTAGGCGATATACTATTCTAAGAGCAATGAAGGCAACCAAAATAGAAAAGTCAAATGGTCCCGTTCTAACTCCGAGTTTATACAAAAGTTCTCTACAAGGTGATACGATAATTTCAGTAACCTGAACCAAGAATTGATATATTTTCGTAATAGGACTATCATAATCAGCCTGCATAAAACTCATAAGAGCTCTGCCTATAAGTGCCCAGTAAAACAATCTATATATCCAAGAGACAATTATCAATGCTAAAGTCAATATATATCTCCTAACCTATCTCCACGGATTCTTGTCTTTTGGCTCAAAGCCAAAATCTACATCTCCTGATGGTTCTTCTCCATTAATATCTACATTTGAAGGTGTAAAAATAAAAATACTATTTGTAACCTTTCTAACGTTTCCCTTAAGCGCATAAGTAGCTCCATTAAGGAAGTCAAAAATCTTTCGCCCAAGTTCCTGATCCAATTTTTCAAGGTTTACAATAATAGGTCTCTTACTCATAAGACTGTCAACAAGCCTAGGGCATTCATCAAACGACTTAGGCTCGATTACAACAAGCTTGAATGCACTTGTATTAGCAGTCGAAAACCTCTTGCTATTATTTTTATACGGATTGCTTGTGGATATAGTTTCTGATATAGATTTTCTCTCTATACCATTATTTTTCTTGCTTAAAAGAATATCTTCTTTAGCCGCTGCGATTTCATCTTCAGGCACAAAAACCTCATCCTCTTCAATACCTATAAATTTCTTAATTGAATCTGAAAAACCCATAATTCTATCTCCTTAACTCCTGTTTATATTATTTTAAAAATATAAGATTCTACCTGTAGTCTCTTGCTCCAAAAATAGCTGTTCCAATTCTAACATGGGTTGCACCCTCATAAATAGCCTGCTTGAAATCTCCCGACATTCCCATAGATAATGTAGTAAAATTAACCCTCTCCCTATCATCATCCTTATACTTGTCAAACAAAGATTTTACAGTTTTAAAACAAGGTCGTGCATCCTCAGGATTATCATAAAATGGAGCTATAGCCATAAGTCCACATATTTCAATATTATCGCATTTTTCGTGAATATCTGAAATCAAATCGTCAAGTTCACTTGGATTAATTCCAAATTTGCTTTCCTCGCCTTCCGCATTAACCTGAATCAGTATTTTCATCATAATGCCATGTTGCTCAGCTCTTTTGTTGATCTCTTCGGCAATTTTAAGCGAGTCAACTGAATGAATCATATAAACTTTATCTATGATATATTTTACCTTATTTCTCTGTAAATGTCCAATTAAATGCCAATTTACCTTTTCAACTTTGTCATATTTTTCTTGTATTTCTTGTACCTTGTTTTCGCCGATATCGGTAACTCCACATTCAATTGCCTCGTTTATCTCTTCTGGACTGTGAAGCTTGGTAACTGCAATGAGTTTAACATCACTTGCCGATCTTTGCGACTCATGTGCAAAATTCGAAATATCGTCATTAATCATCTGAATATTGTTCTTTATACTCATTCCATAACCTCCATAAAACTCCGATTATATATTTACATTTCTATGGTCTGGTCAAAATAATATCGTATGTAACGATTGTATCTACGGCCTTTCCATTTTTATCAAAAAACACTTTGTTGGCAACCACTGAATTTTCACCATCTGTCACTATTATCGAAATGGGTTTAAACACAAAATCGCCGACCTTGTTCTTCACCATAACTCCTTTTTGCCCCTTTTTATTGCTAATTATACTCGTATTTTTAATAACAAGGCCTTTGTTTATGCTGTCCACCAAGGTTACTTTAACTTTCCTATCTGATGTCATTCCGTTATAGTATCTATCTGAAGTGAGTACCAGCTTAGTTTTTCCAGTTTTCTTATTTTTAAAAACTGAATCAACTGTCATAAGAAGAGATGATTTACCCTCTGCCCCTTCAATTACAACTCTAATCCCCTCGTCTTCCGTATAAACTATATTAGGGTTGCTTTTCAAAAAACAGACTAAATTCCAATGTGATCTGTTCACAATCTTAAAAGCAGGTTCTTTTGCGGCAATTTCCCTTCTTTTTAAATTTACAGCAGATTTATCTTCGATACTTTTGACTGTATCCTCAGAGATTTTATCAATGCTTTCAGGTCTTATTTTCGATTCATATCCATCACAATAATATGTCACCAGGCCATCATACTGTGCAGTATAATCTCCCGTTGGCACGGAGACAGCTTTAACTTTTTTAGATAGCTTTAAAAGTTCCTCATCAGCCTCTTTTTTTCCACCCTCAATGTCTATAATCTTAGTGCCTACTCTAACAAGATCATCGTCACCAATTAGATAATTAGCCTTTCCACTTGATGTAGCAGTGTAAACATTTTCTTCCCTTACAATAAGCCCATTCGCATTCTGAGAGACCTCAATTTCTCCATATTGCACAGCATAACTTGACTTAAGGCTTACAATAAGATTTGGCAAAACATATATAATTAAATACAAAAAAATCAAAAGAAAAACATATATAATTATTATAGTTTTTTTTCTACTCATCTCAATCTCCCTATTGTTACAATCATTTTATAACAATTGAAGATATTTTTCCATCACTTTCTTCTCAGCTTTAGAACGTGATTTCCAATTATTTTCATCCTGCAAAAACTTTCTTAACAGTTCTGGTCTTCTTTCGAGAGTAATTTTCATAGATTCTTCAAGTTTCCAAAGCTTAATAAGAGCATGATGCCCTCCATACAAAACTTCAGGAACTCTTGAATCTTCATATTCCCTAGGTTGAGTGTATTGGTCGTATTCCAAAAGGCCTGAATATATGCTTTCTTCTAAAGCAGATTCTTCACCAGATAGCACCCCAGGAATCATCCTAGAAACTGCATCAACCAATACCATTGCAGCAAGTTCTCCGCCTGTCAGGATATAATTGCCAATTGAAATTTCCTCAACATCAAATTTATCAAGCACACGTTGATCTACTCCCTCGTAATGCCCACACAAAATAGTGACCTCAGAAAGGCAAGATATTTCTCTGATTTTATTATAATCTAAAATTGCTCCACGAGGTGACATATAATAGATTTTAGAGTTTTGAAGAGAATTATTTCTAATGCAATCAAATAAAGGTTGTGGCATCATCACCATGCCCTGGCCGCCTCCGAATGGATAATCATCAACTTTTTTGTGCTTATCATTTGAATAATCTCTAGGATTTATAAGATTAATATTCAAGAAACCATTTTCTGATGCACGTCCTATCATGCTTGTTTTAAGAGGCACAAACATTTCTGGAAAAAGTGTTAATATGTTAAAATTCATCATCTATCAACCCTGGTATTGTTTCTATTGTAATCCCTTTTTCTAAGTCTACGTCTTTAATAAACTCTTTAACAGCAGGTTTTCTGTCATCAATACCATGTACTTTTAAAATTACCATATTCTTAACAGAAGTTATACTTTCAATATTAAAAGTTTCTTTATCTATGGTTATTTCTGAAATGTCTTCAAAGCGATCTCTTCGAGAATAATTGTACACTTTTATCTGACCCTTTATACCATGAGGCGATACAATTTTACCAATTTTTATTAGTCTACTCATATTATTCTCATATTATGAAATAGAGCCTGGGCGATTTCTTGTAATATCGACCCGGCCCTCTAATTCATCTTTTAATTAAAATCTAATCTTCTATTGATTCTATTTCTACAGTAACTTTTTCGTTTCTGCGAATAGCTGCTGCCTTTACAACGGTCCTCAGAGCTTTTGCAATCCTGCCCTGTTTGCCGATAACTTTTCCCATATCATTTGGTGCTACTTTTAGCGTAATGATATTTCCATGGGAAGTTTCCTCTTGACTTACAGATACTCTCTTTGGCTCGTCGACTAAGGATTTAGCAATTGCTTCTACCAAATTAGTCATTTAAAGCACCACTTTCTTATTGAATAACACCGGATTTTTTCATAAGACTCTTCACAATCTCAGTTGGTTGTGCCCCGGTTGAAATCCATTTTTGTGCTTTTTCAGCATCAATCTTAATCTCAACAGGCTCAGTCATAGGATTGTAATATCCTATCTCTTCGATAAATTTACCATTCCTTGATCTTCTTGAATCAGCAACAACAACTCTGTAAAATGGTTTTTTCTTCGCTCCCATTCTCTTAAGTCTAATCTTTACCATAATTTCTCCTTCCATATTATCATATCTTTTAGATTATATATCCCTATGAGTTTTGAGATTTACACCAAACCTCGGAACATCTTGTTTCTTTTAAGTGCAGACGGATTTTGGAATTGCTTAAGCATCTTCTTTGCATCATTATACTTCTTAATCAATTGATTAATTTCCGTAACACTTCTTCCTGAACCTGCAGCAATCCTTCTCCTGCGACTTGCATTCAGGAGACTTGGATCCCGTCGCTCATTAATTGTCATTGATTGAATAATCGCTTCCATTGCACGAAATTCTTTTTCACTTTCTTCTATGTTGATTCCTTGCATCTGAGATTTGTTCATCCCTGGAAGCATATCCAAAATTTTAGAAATACCGCCCATTTTTTTGACTTGACCCATCTGTTCCAGAAAATCTTCAAGAGTAAATTGATTCTTCTTGAGTTTTTTCTCCATCTTGGCGGCTTGTTCATCGTCAAAAGTTTTCTCAGCTTCTTCGATAAGAGAAAGCATATCTCCCATGCCGAGAATTCTACTTGCCATTCTTTCAGGATGAAAAACCTGAAGTGCGTCCTGCTTTTCTCCTGTACCGATAAACTTAATTGGCTTTCCTGTTACCTTCTTTGTTGAAAGTGCTGCACCACCCCTGGAATCACCGTCCATCTTGGTCATTATGATGCCATCTACGCCTAATGTTTTGTTGAATCCATCAGCAACATTAACTGCATCCTGCCCCGTTAATGCATCGACAACTAAAAGAATTTCGTGAGGTTTGATTGTACTCTTTATATGAACAAGTTCATCCATGAGTTCTTCGTCGATTTGAAGTCGACCTGCGGTATCAACAATTAGCACATTGCAACCTTTTCGTTGGGCTTCCTCTTTAGCAGATAGTGCAATTTTTGCAGGATCTCGGTTTTCCCGATCAACAAACACGGGTGTATTTACATTCTTACCGACAATTTCAAGTTGATCTATTGCTGCAGGTCTATAAATATCACATGCACATAGCATTGGTTTCTTGCCACTTTGTTTTAAAAAATTTGCAAGTTTCCCTGCTGTAGTGGTCTTTCCAGTACCCTGAAGGCCGACTAACATATATGTGCTGAAACCCGAAGGTGAATATGTCAATTTGCTAGCTGTACCACCAAGAAGTTGTACAAGTTCTGCATCAACAATTTTGATTATCTGTTGAGACGGTGTCAAACTTTGCATAACCTCTGAGCCCATGGCCTTTTCTTTAACGGCTGCAACAAAGTCCTTTACAACTTTAAAATTTACATCAGCTTCAAGCAGAGCAAGTTTGACTTCTCTCATCGCATCATTTATGTCTTTTTCAGTTATTACGCCCTTGCCCTTTAGTTTGTCAAAAGCATTCTGCAACTTATCCGATAGACTTTCAAATGCCATCTAGTTCTCCTTTGTACTAAAAATTAATACTTGTCTGAGCATATAAACCTACTCTATTTCTTCAAGCTTTGCTAAGGCATCTTCTATAGCATACTTGATATTTTCCCCCAGCAATTCAGAGTCGAAAGCATATATACTGCTCAGATCAGAATGAATCTCATCGATAATTTTCAAATTATTAAGCCATCGACTCAAAAGCCCCAGTTTTTTTTCGTATTCATTAAGAGATTTCTCAGCGTTCTTTAGGGAAATATGAACAGCCTGTCTTGAGACCTTATTCGTTTCGGCAATCTCAGCTAAAGAAAAATCCTCGTTATAGTATAAACTCATTACATTTCTCTGATTTTCCGTCAAAAGATTCCCATAAAAATCAAATAAAAGACTGGTTTCGGTAACTTTGTCAAGCATTCACATACCTCCCGTGTCAAGTAGTATGACTTAACACTATGCTATTCTACCAAAACCAGTTGATACATGTCAATAGTTTTTAATAAAAGTTCTAAAATATTTTCTTATTATTCAACCTTTATCAGAAATTTATCAGTACTGAAAACATTATACTAATTTCTATTAGTGTTTTTCTATCGGTGCAAGATAAGAGATGCTGAATTTACCGCTACCTGCTACAACTTCTTTTGCAATCCTATCTATCGCATCTTCTTTTTTTCAAAAATCTTACTTGTCAATAAATCAAACAATGTTTCTTCTCTTTCAAATACAATGTCCTGAATAGTGACATCCTTATCATTAACTAAGCTGAGGCAATATTCATCAGCATCTTCTTCTGTCATTATCTTATCTACCAGTCCATTTTCAAGAGCCTGTTTCGCTGTATATATACGCCCATCCGCAAGTTTTTTAACAGTCTTAATATCCATGCCTCTGCCCTCTGAGACAATTGTTGCAAATTGTTCGTATGCTTCGTCTACCAAACTCTGAAAAATATCCTCCTGCTCTTTTGTCAGGCCGCTAAGAGGATCACCCATGGCCTTATTAGGTCCAGAAGTTATAGCCTTCGCTCTTATGCCAAGTTTTTCCAAGAGTCCCGTTGCATCATACATATTGCCTACGGTCACTCCTATTGAGCCCGTCCAACAGTTACGATTTGCGACTATTTTGTCAGCAGGTGCAGAAATATAATAACCTCCAGATGCTGCCATATCATCAAAATAAGCTACAACAGGTCTTTTCCCTCCAGTTTTTTCTTGATACTCCTTAATTTTCAGATATAACTCATCGCTAGTGCTGACACTACCTCCTGGAGAGTTTACATATATATACAGACCTTTATTATTCTTATCTTCGATCATTTGGTCAATAGCGTTTAAAGTCTCTGCGTGAAAATATGTACCCTTCTCATCAAAGACACCGCCTTCTCCATCCCCAATCTCACCTTCAACGTAAAGCCTGCCTATATACTTCCCTTCTACATCAAGTTTGGGGAAATCATCAGAAGAGTTAAGCGGATTGTATTTAGCATGTTTCTTTGTAGATGTTACATTCAACAACAAAACAATCAAAATTAGCAATCCTACTATAGCAAAAAATATAATCGGTCCCTTATTTCGCTTCTTCTTATTTTGTATTTGTATTGTTTCCATTTATCCCCTTAATTAAAAGTTTATTATCTTGCTAGATATCCTTGTTCGCAACTTCTGCCGCTAGTTTTTGACAAAGTGCATCAACCTTTATTTCTCCAAGCTCTCCCAGTTTTGCGGATCTTACTGTAGCTGTATTTGAATCTTTTTCTCTCTCACCAATTATCAGTATATAGTTAACTCTCTGATTCCTAGCTTCCCTTAGTTTATATCCAATTTTTTCATTTCTGAAATCTTTTTCAACCCTTAAGCCAGCTTCCTCAAGTTTACTAGATACATCTTCTGCATAATCAGTAAAAGCCTCCGCTACTGTCAAAACCTTCACCTGAACAGGTGCAAGCCAAAGTGGGAATCTACCTGCGAAATGTTCTATTAGTATACCTATAAATCTTTCTATAGAGCCAAAAATAACTCTGTGAATCATAACAGGTCTATGTTTTTTGTTATCACTACCAACATAGGTCAAATCGAATCTTTGAGGCATCTGCATATCAAGTTGTATAGTGCCACACTGCCATGTTCTACCAAGAGAATCTTCAAGATGAAAATCTAGCTTTGGGCCATAAAAAGCTCCATCGCCTTCATTTATCAAATACGGTATTCCCTTAGCATCAATAGCTTCTTTAAGTGCGTTTTCGGCCATATCCCACTCTTCATCCGTTCCCATAGAATCTTCAGGTCTTGTAGAAAGTTCCACGTGATACTTGAATCCGAACAAAGTATAAACATCATCTATAAAGTTGACAACTCCAAGTATTTCATCTTTTACCTGTTCTGGCAACATGAAAATATGTGCATCATCTTGAGTAAAAGTTCTAACCCTCATTAGGCCATGTAGTGCACCTGATAATTCATGACGATGAACCTGTCCCATTTCCGCAAGCCTTATAGGTAAATCTCTGTATGAATGCATCTTCCTCTTATAAGCAAGCATAGATCCTGGACAGTTCATAGGCTTAATAGCATAGTCTTCATCATCAATTTTTGTAAAATACATGTTGTCTTTATAGTGATCCCAGTGTCCAGAGGTTCTCCAAAGCTGCTCATTTAGAATAAGAGGTGTTTTAATTTCTTCATAGCCCCGTTTTGCATGTTCCTCTCTCCAAAAATTTTCCAATTGGTTTCTTAAGATCATACCCTTAGGCATAAAGAATGGGAATCCTGGCCCTTCGTCATAGAGGGCAAACAAATCCATCTCCCTACCAATCTTCCTATGGTCTCTTTTTTTCGCTTCTTCGATTTTAGCCAAATGTTCATCAAGTTCTGCTTGACTTGGGAAAGATGTACCATAAATTCTTTGTAACATCTTATTCTTTTCATTGCCTCTCCAGTATGCTCCTGCAACTGAAGTTAACTTAACTGCCTTAATCTGTCCCGTTGAATCCATATGTGGACCTGCACATAAGTCAACAAAATCTCCCTGTTTATAAAAGGAAATTACTTCTCCATCGGGTAAATCTTCAATAAGTTCAACCTTATAATCCTCTCCAGATTTTCTTTCAAACTCAATTGCCTCTTCCCTCGGCAACTCAAATCTTTCAATTGGATAATTAGCCTGGATAATCTTCTTCATTTCCTTTTGTATTTTAAGAAGATCCTGCTCTGTTATCCTATGCTCCATATCTATATCATAATAAAATCCATTGTCTATAGCTGGTCCAATTGCAAGTTTTGCTTCTGGCCAAATCTTCTTAACTGCCTGTGCCAGTATGTGAGAAGATGTATGTCTATATCTATGTCTGACATCATCTGAAGAAAAATCGATCTTCGTTTTTGCCATTTTTAAACCTCCAAAACATTAAAAAAATAAATTTCTTAAAAACAAAATATCTTTAAGTTCAAAACAGATTACATAATCCCATTGTCATCGCTGTATTGTAGTTTCCATTTAACTCGCAGAATTTGAAGGACTACCCCCTGGTGACGGGGTGGGTTGTTCTTCTGGTGGCTTCTCTGGTTCAGGCTCAGGAGAAGGCTGTGGCTGAGGTTCTGGCTTCTGTTCTTGCGGTGTATTCGGCTTTGTGACATCAGGATTAGGTTGTGGATTTTCATTTTGAACATTATCATTTTCCTGCTCTTCATCCTTAGGGGGAACAATACTAGGATCCACCTGATAGTTACTACCACTTGAAATGTTTTCAATTTTTTGACTAATCTGTCTAACGTTCTGCGACGGCTGATATTCTTTCTGTCCAAAAACTTTTTTATGCATTTCGACAACGCTGTCTCTCAAAGTATCTGGAATAAGGTAATATAGGCCATCTATCATTCCTCCAGTATATTTATACGGAAAACTTTCGCTCTTGGTAACCTTAAACTTAGGTACTCTTGTAGCAAGGGAGAATATATCCTTTTTACTAATATTAGTCTTAATCAATGGCATAGTGGTTTTTAAAACCTTATCTATTTTTTTAGGTGATGATTTCTTTAACTTGTTTAGAAGAGACTCTATTACAATCCTCATTCTCTCCGTTCGCTTGATGTCATCTCCAACCCCATACCTCATACGACCATAACCAACAGCTTGACATCCGTCAACCGTTTGCTTCCCCGGGCTCGTAACAAGTTTTAAATCTTTATTTCCGACAACCGCAGCAGTTTCTACGGTACAGCCATTCATTTCCTCAATTTCATAATCCTCTATGTCCAGAGTTACTCCACCAGCTGCATCAACCATTTCCACAACGGTCTTCCAATTTATTACTACAAACTTATCAATATCAAGATCCATTGCCTGATTAATTGACTTTACCGTATTTGCAGGACCACCGTATACAAATGCATGGGTAATCTTGTCATATTTATCCGTATCACCCATCTTAAGCATAGTATCTCTATATATAGATGTCATTTTTACTTTATTAGTTTTTTCTTCAAGACTAACTAAAATGAGAGCATCTGTCCTGCTGCCCTTGAAGTCATCCATATCTCTGCTGTCAACGCCCATTATCAAGAAGTTGACATATCCGTCAACGTCTACAATGCCTAATTTATCCTTATCAACATCAACCTTCTCTAGGTTGTCAAGCATATGATTAACATAAATATATGCGCCCATACCGACACCTAAAACCAGTACCAGAAGCGCTATTATAATCTTTTGCCAAATTCTCAAACCTTTATGAGTTCTCACCATGTTATTATCTCCATTACATTATTTTGTTCACATTTAAACCATAGAATAAGTTTAACACAAACGACCATTTTTTACCAACATTTTCTTGATCCATATAAACAGAAATCATATTACCTCATTGAGCCATACGCCCGATTTAAATCTTTTTCGAACAATAATTATTCTTAGTATTTCACCAATTGCGCTAAGAGATATTACTCCAGGCAAGCTTAAATTTAATACTATAACCCCCAAAAATGCCACTGGAACCTGCAAAAATAGCGTAAAAAGTATTTCTAGTTTCATACAAAATACTGTATCACCACCAGCTCTTAAAATACCAACGATATACATATATGCTATCATCTTAGGAGCCATTACGACAGCCATAACGGTTATCGTTTTAATGATAAGAGCATTTGTTTCATGATTAAAATCATAAAAACCTGTAATAGGCTTCGCTACCATTATTAGTATTACACCTAAAATTACATTTAAAAACCATGTAAGTCGTAACGCTTTATACCCACTCTCATAAGCAGAGTCCAACTCTTTTTTACCCACATATTCGCCAATAATCATCGCTGTGCTATTGCCAACGCCAAAATAAAAGCACTGCAACATCTCGGTAGCTACATTTGCAATTTGTGCCGTAGCTAGAGCAACCGTCCCTATCATCCCATATGCTGCAAAAATCAGCGCCATTGAACCTGACCATATTGACTCTGTTATCATAACAGGGATAGACATCTTCATTACTTTTGTAAACAAATCTTTACTAAAAGAAAAATATTGCTTAAAGCTTCCCTTAAGCCAGTGCTTATCATTAGTTTGTATGAAAATCCAAATTGCAAAAGACTCTAATATCCTTGCAATCAAGGTCGCGATTGCCGCTCCCGCAACATCTAATTCAGGCAATCCTAGCTTGCCAAAAATTAAAACATAATTAAATACCGCATTGACACACAAAGCCAAAAAGTTGATTATAGTTACACCGTTCAAATCCTGTACTGCTCTCGAATTATAACTGAATACCATTGAAAATGCACAAAATAAATAACTAAAACACGCAATGCGTAAATATTTTGTGCCAAAGCTAATAACATTTTCACTCCTAGAAAAAAGGCTGAGTATCTCAGGGGCAAAAATAAGGGCAATAAGCAAACTTATGACTGCAAGTATTAGAGATGACAAAAGAGAAATTCCAAGCATTTTCTGAACGCCTTCTCTGCTGCCTGCACCGTAATACTGCGTGGTATAAACTGCTGAGCCACTCAGGAAGCCAAATAGCGAAACAGAGAATATGAAATACACCTGATTTGAAGCTCCTATTGCAGCAAGCTGCTCTTCTCCAAGTTTACCAATCATTACAGTATCAATTAGATTAAGCCCTATAACTATAAAATTTTGGAATACAACCGGAATTCCAATTTTTAAAAGTTTACTAAAATATGTTTTGTTATCAATTGTTACGGCTTGATTCATCACAGATTACCCTCTCTTAGCATGCTACAGTATTATATCAAATTATAGTGTATCCTGCAAAAGAAAACGGTTGTATAATATTCGTTGGGGTAAATCTGAAAAGGTTTGCTCCAGCGAATTTTTAATAAAAAAAAGAACAGGCATATATCAAAACCTGCTATAATTAGTTCACCACAAACCGAAAGGAGGTCCAATATGCCTAAAAGAGATTATACAATAAAATTACTCGGTTTGGAAGATTTTGAGGTAAAAAGCTTAGATGAAACAAAAGATAAGTTTTTCGTTACTGTTGAAAAGCCTCGGCAAACACACACTTGTCCTAATTGTGGTGCCATAACTGATACTATTCATGATTATCGAATTCAGTATATAAAGCACACAGTTCTTTCAGATAAGAAAGTCATTTTAAAATACAGAAAGCGTAGATATGTATGTGAAAGCTGTAATAAAAGATTTTATGAAACAAGTAATTTCACACCTAAAAGACACCAAGTGAGTCATCAGCTAATTTCTCTAATACTAAGGTCATTCAATGAGATTTGTACATATAAATCAGTCTCAGAAAGGTATGGAGTATCAATAACAACGGTTATGAGGTACTATGATAAGGTTAATTTTGAAAAGAATACTCTACCTGCAGTAATCGGTTTAGATGAGTTTAAGGGTAACCTTGATGGTGAGAAGTTTCAAACGATAATAACAGCGCCTAAAGTGCATAATATAATTGGATTTGCAAGGAGCAGAAATGCACAGGATTTAGACATAAAAATGCTAAGCTACAAAAATGCAGATAATGTAAAACTTGTAGTTATGGATATGAGTAATATTTACAAAGCACTTGTAAAGAGAACATTTAAAAATGCAGAAATAGTGGCTGACAAGTATCATGTTGTGAGGCTAGGTAATTTTGCACTTGAAGCCGTTAGAAAAAAAGAACAGAAAAAATTTTCAAAAGAACACAGAACAAAGATAAAAGCAAACAAAAAAATTTTGCACAAAAGGCTAGAAGATTTGTCAGATGAGGAAGTATTTAAATTATCTGTAATGATGGAGCAAATGCCAGAACTAGGTAAAGCATATTACCTGAAAATGAAATATGATGATATATTTAGATCAAAAGATGTTTATGAAGCAAAGCGACGAATAAGTAATTTTATACTTGAGGCAAACGTGGCTGACATAGAAAGCTTTTATAAATGTACAAGTGCATTAACCAATTGGATTACCGAAATATCGAATATATTTCGATATAAGATAACAAATGGATATACTGAAGGATGTAACAACAAGACCAAGGTATTAAAAAGAATATCCTATGGTTTAAGAAACTATGAACGTTTTGTTAAGAGACGTATGCAACTTCAGAATAATATCTAAGAATATAAATTAACCTAACTTTAGTTTAGTGTGGGAAAAATTAGATAAATATACGGTTTGTGGTGAACAGAAAAGAACAGCCCATATCACTAATATTAAATCAGAGATATGAGCTGTAAAAGTTCTATTTAGAGCAAACCTAAGGGGGATTTACCCCAACGCTTGTAAAAGAACC
>QWCE01003431.1_pt1 | contig 17596 bp, 13 predicted proteins | sample 1972531 | NCBI WGS metagenome assembly QWCE01 (sample SAMN09866716, study PRJNA288562) | Human gut metagenome isolate term4_stool, whole genome shotgun sequencing... | reverse complement strand
CGCCACGCTGAAAAACGGCATCTTTGTCGGCGACTGCAGGGAAATGAACCGCGAAATCGGCCGCCGCTTCAACAAAGAATTCGTCCGCTACAACACGGACAAAAACAAAGGCAACGGCCAAATCCCGGAAATTTTGCGCCGTCAATAGTTGTGAAAAAAGAAAAACCCGAGGAGGATCTCGGGAACACATAACAAAGAAAACACAGTGCCGTGATTGAAACGGCCTGTGTTTTTTATTGGGAAAGACGCAGGATGTTTCCATCTTCGCTTTTATAAGCTATCATTAAAGCGAAAGTGAGGAATTGAGGAAAGATCGTGGACAGATTGCAATCGGTGCGGTAAAATAAAGCCTTCTGAAATTTCAATAAAGGAGGATTTTATGGAAATGATAAAAACGGGCCGGCCGCCGACGTCTTGGCGGGTATTAAACGGCGCTCAATTAAAATACATCGCCTTTTTGTCCATGCTTTTGGACCACGCCAACAACGCCTTGATTACTCCTTATTTAGACGGGAAGGGGCCTTTGCTCCATGTAAGCAATCTTCTGAGCATTTTGGGGCGAATCGCCTTTCCTCTCTTTATGTATTTTCTCGTGGAGGGCTTTTTCAAGACTCGCTCCCGGAAAAAGTATCTTATGAATCTCTTGCTCTTCGCCATTGTGTCGGAAGTGCCCTTCGATCTCTTTACCTCCCGGGAGCTCTTCAATAACAACTGGAACAATATGATGTTCACCCTGGCTTTGTCTCTCGTCACCATTTGGATCGTGGATGAGCTCAAGGGGCGGCTGTCGAAAAAGTCCGCGGCCCTTTGGTACGGAGCGTCCATCGTCGTGGTGGCGGTCATGTGTGCTGTGGCCATGTTCTTCAGCCTGGACTACGATTACCACGCCATTATTGTAGCCTATTTGTTCTACCTCTTTTACGAAAAGCCCGTCTACGGCGCGGCCCTGGGTTATCTCTCCATTATAAAAGAGCTTTATTCCATCCTGGGCTTTGCCGCCACGCTTACCTACAACGGCCGGCGGGGCAAGCAGTATAAGTGGCTCAACTACGCCTTTTACCCGGTGCACATTTTGATCTTGGGCCTCCTTCGCGTGGCGCTGAATATTTAGGGGAGGAAGCAGGGGAACTATTTAGCCAATTCCTCGTAAGCGAGGCGATTTTTCTTCATTAGTTTTTTCGAAACGGCATCAAGGCTTTCGTCGTCGGCCACAGCGGCACGTTCAACGTTTTCGTACTTCATAAGGACATAACTCGGGCGGTTGTTCTTTAAAATCAAAGCCGAGCCTGTTTCGTCGACCAGCCGGGTTACTTTTGAAAAGTTTTGATTGGCTTCGGTCATGGAAATGAGATTTTTTGTATTGATCATCATAATAGTACCTCCTAACGAAATTATAGCACGAAATAGGATAAATACATCCTAACCATTAGATGAGAGATTGATCCGGTGAACAAATAATGATAAGATTACGCCATAAGGAGGTCTTGCTATGATTACCATACGCCCCGTTTCCGATTTACGGAATCGCTTTACGGAAATCGAAAAGATTGTACAAAACGGAAATCCCGTTTATTTAACGAAGAATGGTTACGGAACCATGGTCGTAATGAGTATGGAGCAATATGCGGCTCTCTCTGAAGATGTAGAAATGAAACTGGATGAGGCGGATCGAATGGCAAAGGAGACGACGGTTCGCTACGACGCTGATGAGGTTTTCGGACGCGTAAAGGCGCGGATTCGCGATAATGAAAGACTATAAGTTGACTTTTCTTCCTTTGTTTGAGGAAGATTTAAATCAAATTGTCGATTATATAAGCTTGCAATTACTAAACCCGAAAGCGGCCGAAGATCTGGTGGATGAAGTCTACACAAGTATTATGGAACGGCTGCCTTTTGCGGAGAATTTCGAAGTTTATCCAAGGAAAAAGGCCGGAGATCTTCCTTATTACAGAATCTACGTAAAAAATTACGTGGTGTTTTACGTGGTGAAAGGCTCTACAATGGAAGTTCGACGTTTGCTTTACAGTCGTCGAAATCGGACGGAACTGTTATAAGCGATCCTCGTGGCATAATCTCAATCCCGGCGAAAACAAATAAACAATCAGTTTAATTCCAAAACCACCATCCCAAGCCCGTCTTGGGATTTTTTATTCCTTAAAATTCCTTGTATGCTTTCCTGCTTTTTCCTCCTTTCCCAGGTATAATAGGGACATAGGTTCTTCGGATTAAAAGGGAAGTTGCTTGCGGCACGCGGTCCCGCCACTGTAACGGCCGAGACGCCCATTCACTTAACGGGAAGGATGGATCGTCGCCTGAGGTCAGAAGTCAGGATACCTGCCTATGGAAAAAATTTCTTCACGAGGTATGGAGTTGTCCATACAAGATAGGAGGTCTTTATGAAAAAGATTCTGAACGTCTTGTTGCTCGCGTCTTTGCTCCTCTTAACCGCCTGCGGCGGGGGAGATAAAGTCGCTACGAACGAAAACAATCAGGCTGCGGCCAATACCAATGCCGCGGCGGAAACGAAAGACGGGTATTATCCGGTGACCATCGACACGGTGGATGCCCAGGGCAATCCCGTTCAGGAAACCTTTGAAAAGGAACCGGAACGCGTCGTCGCCGTGTATCAATCGGCCATTGAAAACATGCTGGCCCTCGGCCTCGAGGACAAAATGGTCCTCGCCGCCCAATTGGACATCGACGTCAAGGACGAGTACAAAGACGCCTTCAGCAAGGTGGAATACGTAAAGGACGCGCCGTCGAAGGAAGCGGTCCTCGCCGCCAAGCCGGATTTCATTATTTCCTGGGCTTCTTACTTCGGAGACAAAACCCTGGGGGATGTAAAGGATTGGCAGGATAAGGGCGTCAACACCTACATTCTGAAAAACAGCGGCGCCGTGAAGGTGGACAGCTTGGAAAATGAATACGACGACATTTTAAATTTAGGAAAGATTTTCAATAAACAAAAAGAAGCCCAAGCCATCGTGCAGTCCATGAAGGATCGCCTGGCCGAAACGGAAAAACTCCGGGAAGGCAAGGAGCCTGTGAAGGCGGCGATTCTGGAAATCGAAGACGACAATCTCTTCAGAAACTACGGCGCGAAAACCGTTGGCGGCGAAATCGCCGAAAAAGCCGGCGCGAAACTGGTCATGGACGAAGATCGCTTCGGCTCCGAAGCGCTCCTTACCAAGGATCCCGACGTGATTTTCATCGTCTACTTCGGCGAAGACAAGGTCAAGGATCAGGAATTGGAGCGTTTCAAATCCCTGCCCGCATTAAAAGGGCTTTCCGCCATTAAAAACGATCGGGTCTATCCCATTAGCTTATCGGAAGTTTACGCCTCCGGCGTGCGCACCGCCGACGGCATCGACACCGTGATTAAGGGTCTCTATCCCGAATCATGAAGCGCTCGGTGATTTTCGCGGGGCTTCTTCTTTTATTCATCGCATCGGTGATCGGCGGTTTGTACCTGGGCTATGCGGATCTAAGTCTCGGGGAGATTCTCCACGCCTTATCCCGCGGCCTTTTAGGTAAAGGCGGCGACGATGTGGCCTATGCCATCGTCATGGATATTCGCCTGCCCCGGGTGCTCCTCGCCATCCTAACCGGCGTGGCTCTCGCCGTCTCCGGGCTCATTATGCAGGCGGTGGTGGGAAATCCCATCGCCGATCCCTACATTTTGGGCATTTCCTCCGGGGCGTCTTTAGGCGCCACCTTGGCCATCGTCCTCGGGCTTATGAGCGCCTTGGGCAATGTGGCCGTGGGGATCAGCGCCTTTCTCTTCGCCCTCTTGACTTCCATGGGGGTCATGATTCTCTCCCGCATCGGCGGGCGAGTCACTTCGGAGCGGCTCATCCTCTCGGGCTTGGCCCTCTCCGCCGCCACATCCAGCATCGCCACCCTTTTGGTCTACACGGCGAAAAACCGCGACGCCATTCGGGAAGTGAATTTCTGGCTCATGGGCTCCTTATCCGGTGCGAAGATGAATCAGATTGCCTTCATCGGGCCGGTGATCCTTATCCTCTGTATCTTTCTCGCCACCCAAAGCCGCAATTTAAATCTGCTGCTCTTGGGCGATGAGGTGGCCTACACCCTGGGCAAGGATCTCGCCAAGCTTCGGAGCACCTACATCGTGGCGGTGTCCCTCCTCGTGGGCCTCGTGGTCTACACCTCGGGCACCATCGGCTTCGTGGGCCTGATCGTGCCCCACATGGCCCGCTTTCTCTTGGGCACCAATCACCGCCACCTCCTTCCCGGCGTGATTCTTTTAGGGGCGAGCCTCCTTCTCTGGGCGGACGTAGCGGCGAGAAACGCCCTGCCCGCCGGGGAACTGCCCACCGGCGTCGTGGTGTCCGTAGTGGGGGCGCCCTTTTTCGTCTATTTAATCGTGAAAAATTCCCGGGAGGTGCAGCCGTGATTCGCGTGGAACATCTTTCGGTATCGTACGGAAAAAAACAGGTGCTTCAAGACTTTTCCCTTACGATTCGCGACAAAGAGCTCGTGGCCTTAATCGGGCCCAACGGCTCCGGGAAGAGCAGTCTTTTAAAAGCTGTGGCGCGGATTTTGCCCTACGAGGGAAAAATTTTTCTCGACGAGGTGGAGGCCCGGGACATGAGCAGGAAAGACTACGCCAAGCGCCTGGCCGTCGTGGGGCAGTTTAACGACATGGCCTTCGACATGACGGTCCTCGACATGGTGCTTATGGGTCGCACGCCCTACAAGGGCCTTTTGGAAAGGGACACGGACAAAGACCGCGCCATGGCCGGGGAGGCCCTCGCCGCCGTGGGCATGGAAAGCTACGGCGCCCGCTCCCTTCGCGCCCTCTCCGGGGGAGAAAGGCAGCGGGCCGTGCTGGCCCGGGCCTTGGTGCAAAAAACCGATCACCTGCTTCTCGACGAAGCCACCAATCATTTGGATATTTACTACCAGCTGAAGCTGCTCTCCATGGTGAAGGACACAAAGCTTACCGTGGTGGCGGCCCTACACGACATGAACTTGGCCCTGGCCTACGGGGACCGCATCGTGGCTTTAAAAGAAGGGAAATTGCTCTTCGACGAAGCCCCGGAAAATGTGACCCCGGCCATGATCGAGGCCCTTTATTCCACGCCATGCACCTTGCACGAGGCGGATGGCCGGCCGGTGGCGGTGTTTAAAAAGCCATGATGAAAAGAACGCGGAGCGATCCGCGTTTTTTTGTGTAGACACGAAAGAAACGCCCCTTTGCCGCCGCCGACCGTTCATTTACAAGGCATAGGGCAAGCTATATAATAAATCTGTTATAGAGAGGTGTTTGAAAGGAGACAGCGTTGAGAAAACAAGTAGAAGAATTATTTTCCCTCATGCGGAAGAGAGATATAGATTTATACGTCGTACCCTCGGAAGATTTTCACCAAAGTGAATATGTGGGGGAATACTTCAAGGCCCGGACCTATGTATCGGGCTTTACGGGAAGCGCCGGCACCTTGGTGGCCACGGCGGATGAGGTGTGCCTCTGGACCGACGGCCGCTACTTCCTCCAAGGGGAGGAACAATTAAAGGGCAGCGGCATTCGGCTACAAAAAATGGGCGAGCCCAAGGTCCCCACCATAAAAGAATACATTGAAGACAAGCTCCCCGAAGGAGGCACCTTGGGCTTCGACGGGCGCACCATATCCGTGGCCGACGGCGCCGATTACGAGGCCATTTGCGAAAAGAAATGCGCCTCCATTACCTACAATATGGATCTCGTGGGCGAAATTTGGCCCCATCGCCCGGCTCTTTCGAAAAAGCCCGCCTTTAAATTGGAGGAATCCATTACCGGAGAGAGCGCGGCATCGAAGCTTTCCCGCATTCGGGAAGCCATGAAGAAAAAAGGCGCAGACACCCACATCGTCGCCTCCATGGACGACGTGTGCTGGACGCTGAATCTCAGGGGCGACGACATTATGTACTCGCCGATTCTTCTCTGCTACGCCGTGATTACCATGGACGAGATGGTGCTCTACATGGACGAGAACAAACTGAGCGACGAAATCAAGGCCGAATTGAAGGAACTGAATGTGCGCCTCCGGCCCTACAACAGCATTTACGAAGACGTGAAGGCATTGTCGGGAAAGACCGTTCTTCTCGATCCCGCAAAGATGAACTACGCCCTCTACGAAAGCATTCCCGGGGACAACACCTTGGTGGAAGGAGCCAATCCCTCCATCCTTATGAAGTCAATGAAAAACCCCGTGGAAGTAAAGAACATGGCTATCGCCCACGTGAAAGACGGCATCGCCTGGGTGAAATTTATGTATTGGCTGAAACACGCCATCGGCAAGGAAGAAATCACCGAAATCGGTGCCTCGGATAAATTGGAATCCTTCCGCAAGGAACAGGAAGGCTATATGTGGCCCTCCTTCGCCCCGATCAGCGGCTACGGCAAACACGCCGCCATCGTCCACTACGCCGCCGACGAAGAGAGCGACATTCCCCTTGAGCCCAAGGGCCTCTACCTCTCCGACACGGGCAGCAATTTCGCCGAGGGCTCCACGGACATTACCCGCACCATCGCCCTGGGCGAATTGACGGAGGAAGAAGTGTACCACTTTACCCTGGTCTTAAAGAGCCATTTGGATCTGGCCATGGCAAAATTCCCCTACGGCACCTGTGGCTACGGCCTGGATTACGCGGCGAGAAAGCCCTTCTGGGACGCCCACTTAAACTTTAATCACGGCACCGGCCACGGCATCGGCCAGCTTTTAAACGTGCACGAAGGCCCGGCGGGCATTCGCCACCGGGTGAATGTGGCGAAGAACGAACACCACCAAATCGAGCCCGGCATGATTATTACCGACGAGCCCGGCCTCTACATCGCCGGCAAACACGGCATTCGCACGGAAAACTGCTTGGTGGTTAAAGAAGACGGCGAAAACGAATACGGCAAGTGGCTCTGTTTCGAATCCATGACCCTGGTGCCCTACGATTTGGACGCCGTGGACTTCTCCCTATTGGATGAAAAAGAAATCGCCTACCTAAATGCGTACAACCGCCGCGTTTACGACACCATTTCCCCCCACTTAACGAGCGAGGAGGCCCGATGGCTGAAGGAATACACGAGAGAAATTTAATAAAGGGCAAAAACACCGCCATGGGCGGGGGCTTTTACCTGGCCTCCGCCACACTGGCCGTGGAGCGCTTCGCCTTTTATGCCGTGAAGTGGCTCATGACCATTATGGTGGCCGCCGCCGTGGCGAAAGGGGGCCTGGGCATGGGAAAGGCCGACGCGGCGAAAGTCAGCGCCAATTTAGTGGCCATGACCTACATTACGCCCCTGTTCGGCTCCATCCTCTCCGATCGCTTTATCGGCGCCAGGTATTTGATTCCCGTGGGCATGGCGGTCATGGGAGCGGGCTATTTTCTCGGCTACAAGGCCGACTCCATTGCCATGATCAACGCCATGATCCTCGTGGTGTCCTTGGGAAACGGCCTCTTTAAATCCCAAATCCACGCCGTCACCGGCCGGCTTTTCAAAGACCAAAAGCTTCTGGACAAGGCTTTTTCCACCCAATATGCCATCGCCAATATCGGCTCTTTTTTAGGCACGGCCATCATCGGCGTCTTGGTCATGGGCCGGGGCTACGCCTTCGGCTTTTTGGTCTGCGCCTTGGTCTTGTTTGCGGCGGCCATCGTCTTTGTCCTCGGAGGGAAATGCCTCGGGGACACGGGAAAGAAGCCCTTTAAATACGACGAGAAAAAAGAAAAAGAAGAAAAAGTCAAGCGGCCTCTTACGTCCGGGGAAAAGAAGCGGGTGGGAGCCATCGTCCTCGTCTCTTTCTTCTCCATTCTGTTTCGGGTGTTTTGGCACCTTGCCTACTTGCCCGTGTATTTCCACTGGGCAGGGGAGAATCCCGCCGCCAATTGGATGGTGGGCAGCTTTACCGTCCCCTCCTCCTGGTTCGATGCCCTGAATTCCCTGTGCTGCATTATCATGGGGCCGGCTCTCGGCATGTACTGGGCGAAGCGGGCGCGGAGCGAAAAAGGCGACTTTAACATGTTTCAAAAGACCGCCTTCGGCCTGCTCCTTTTAGGTATCGCCTACGGAATCTTCGCCGTGGCCGACGTGGCACGCGGAGAAAGTCAAGCGGGCCTCACGTGGATCGTGGCCTTCGGCATCGTCTTGTCCCTCGGCGAAATGGTCTTTGCGCCGCTGGGCAATGCCTTTATCTCCAAATACGCCCCGGCCCATCTCCTCTCCACCTTGATGAGCGTGTGGGTCTTCGCCATTTTTATTTCCGCGAAAACCTACGGCTACCTCTACGAATTTACTTTGCAATTTCCCTTCGCAAAAACCTATTTCATTATCGCCGCAATCATCACCATAGGCGGCCTCCTCCTCGCGGCTTTCAGCCCGAAGCTGAACCGATTGGTGGAGGATGAGAAGTAAAACTGAAAGGAGCCATCCATGAATCAAGAACGAATCCGGCGAATCGTACAGGGCATGAAAGAACGGGGCATGGACCACCTGCTTATTTCCGATCCCGTGGCCATTTTCTACCTGCTGGGGCGGAAGATCGCTCCCGGTGAGCGCATGCTCGTCCTCTACCTCCACGTTAACGGCGCGGCGAAGCTCGTGATCAACGAACTCTTTCCCCAAGAGGGAGACGTGGGCGCGGATTTAATTTGGTACAACGACGTGGACGACGGCGTAGAAATACTCGCCGATGTTATGGAAGAGGGCGACACCATAGGCATCGACAAAAACTGGCCCGCCCACTTCCTTTTGCGCCTTCAGGAAATTTTCCCCGAGAAACGCTACCTGAACGGCTCCCTTCTCGTCGACGACGTGCGCCGCATGAAAGACGAAAAAGAGCAAGCGATCATGCGCAAATCCTCGAAAATTTGTGACGAGGTCATGGAGGCGCTCATCCCCCGGGTGGTAAAGGGGCTTACGGAAAAAGAGCTGGACGCCAAAGTGCGGCAGCTTTTCGCCGAACGAGGCGTAGTGGAGCTTTCCTTCGATCCCATTACGGCTTACGGCCGGGGCGGCGCCGATCCCCATCACGTGACCGACGATTCCAAGGGCAAGCGGGGCGACTCCGTGGTCCTGGACATCGGCGGCATGTATAAAAACTACGCCAGCGACATGACCCGCACGGTCTTTATCGGCGAGGTCTCCGACAAGGCCCGGGAAGTCTACGAAATCGTAAAGGAAGCCAATCGCCGCGGCATCGCCGCCGCCAAGCCCGGTAACCGCATGTGCGACGTGGATAAAGCCTGCCGCGACTACATCGCATCCAAAGGCTACGGCGAATACTTCACCCACCGCACCGGCCACTCCATCGGCCTGGAAGATCACGAGGTGGGCGACGTGTCCTCGGCCAACGAGGCCGTGATTCAGCCGGGGCAAGTCTTTTCCGTGGAACCGGGGATCTACCTTCTCGATGAAGGCATCGGCGTGCGCATCGAGGATTTGGTTCTCATCACCGAAGATGGCTGCGAAGTGTTAAATCAAGTGACGAAGGATCTCATCGTCGTAGAGGAGGAAGACGATGGTCGCCGTTAAAGAAGGGCGCATGGCCTTTAAAGGCTTCGAAACCTACTACCGCATAACCCATCCCGAGGGGAAAAAAGCCCCTCTCCTCCTTCTCCACGGCGGGCCGGGAAGCACCCACAATTACTTCGAAGGCTTCGACAAGCTCGCCGAGGAGCTGGATCGGCCCATTATTATGTACGATCAAATCGGCTGCGGCGAATCCGCCACCCCGGGCCACAGGGAGCTCTACAATGCAGAGGTGTGGATGGACGAGCTGGAGGCCATAAGAGAGCATCTGGGCCTTGAGAAAATCCACCTGCTCGGCCAATCCTGGGGCGGGATGCTCGCCATTTCCTACATGATGGAGCGGGAGCCGAGAGGCGTCCTCTCCCTGATTTTGGCCTCCACCCTCCACTCCGCCGCCCTGTGGCGGGAAGAGCAGTGGCGGCGCATCGACCGCGTCATGACGAAAAAAGAGCGGGCGATATTTAATCGGGCCGAAGCATCGGACAAATACGACGATCCCGATTATCTGAAGGCCTTGGACCGCTTTATGGATCTGTACTGCGGCCCCACGGTGGATGAGAACAGCCCCGAGTACCTGAAGCGCAAAAAGAAAAACGCCGGCGAAGTCTACCTTACCGCCTGGGGCGCCAACGAATTCGGCCCCACGGGCACCTTGGCCCACTACGACTACCGAGGGAAATTGGGGAAAATCACCGTGCCCGCCCTGGTGACCAGTGGCCAAATGGATCTGTGCAGCCCCTACATCGCCAAGAGCATGGCCGACGAGCTGCCGAATTCCCGCTGGGAACTCTTCCGCTACTCCCGCCACATGGCCTTTGTGGAAGAGGAGGAATGCTACTTCAAGGTCTTGAAAGACTGGCTGAAGGATTTCGAATAAAAATTATGTGCGAGGCGCCGTGGGGTGCCTCGTTTTTGTATCCTTAGGACCTTCCTGTTATAATGGGCGCGAAAGGGGGTGCGCCGTGGGAGACATGATCGAATTGCCGCGGGTGAAAGAATTAAAAGCGTCCATTGCTGCCTTGAGGCAATCCGTGGCGGAAGCCATTTGCACAAAAGAATACCTCGTTCACGTGAAGGGGCGAGCCATAGAGATGAACTATTGCCTGGCTTTTTACGATCAGGAAATCGCCATCCTCGAAGCCCGCTATCGCACCCTCGTCCTCGCTCGAGAACGAGAGCGGATTTTGGCGGGAAAAACCACGGCGGGAAAAATTGCGGAAGCTCAAATGGACGAAATCCTGGCCCGATGGGAAGGGGAACTGGCCCGAAAGAAAGCCCTGCTGGCGGAAGCCTGCACTTGGAAAGCATGGCCCGCGGCGAAGGAGAAAGAACTCAATGGTCTCATGATTTTAATCATAAAGGCCCGGCACCCGGATCTGAATCCCGAGCATGGCGACGAAAAATTCATGGAAAAAACCGTGGAGGCCTTTCGGGAGGGGGATGAAAAAGCCCTAAAGGAGCTTTTAAATGAAGCAAAAAGAGAAGCGAGCCAGTCGCCGCCCGAGGGTCTGCTGAAAGAAGAAAAGCGATTAGAATATCTACTGCTCGGGTATATAAAAAAAGTCGCCGCCATAAAACAGCGGCCGCCCTTTACAGCGGCGTTTTACTTAGAGGGCGAAGGGCGAAAGGCGCGGCGGGAAGAATTGGAAAGAGAACGCCAACGCGCGGAAAAAGCGCAGGAGAAAGAAAAAGCCGCCTTGGAAAATGCACCGGAAGAGGCGAACCTTCGGGGGAAAAGACCGAGGGAAAAGAAAAGATAGAAACCAGAAAACGTCACTCTAAAGAGGAGACGTTTTTTGATGAAAAGAAAAGGAATGTGCGGTTTTTTCTTTCCGGAAGAAAAAATTGACAGCGACGAGTGATTCAGGGTATGATGAACTCCGTTTAATTAAGACTACATTGGTAGTATATATTATGAAATATATTCATATAGATCAGATGCTTTGAAAAGGGAGGAATCCAATTGGTAAGCAATAAAAATGTTCGGGAAGCGACAAATCACGTGGCGTTGCCCTTATCCAACGAAAGTGTCAAGAAAAAGAGAAACAATCTGCTGAAATCCATGGTCGGGGCGTCGGTAATCGCCACCGGCCTCGTTATGATGCCTCAGGCCGGTTTTGCTCAGGTCGCACAACAGCCGTCGGCCGTCGTGCAGAGAGAAGCCGTAGCCGCGCCCTCCGCAAGCGCAACTGAAGCGCCCTCTGCAAGCGCAACGGAGACAACCTCTGCGAGCGCACCCGAGGTGTCTTCTGCGAGCGCAACGGAAGCACCCTCTGCAAGTGCACCGGAAGCGACCTCTGCAAGTGCACCGGAAGCGACCTCTGCAAGCGCAACGGAAGCAACTTCCGCGAGCGCAACGGAAGCCCCTGCAACGAACGGGGCAGCTGCACCGGCTGAAGCGGCACAAGCACCGGCCGAACCCGCTACTACGTCGAAAGAGGGCCTGGAAATCGGCAAAGAACAATCGCCGGAAGCTCAAAAAGCTCCGGAAGAAGCTAATGAGCCGAACTATGGCGATGATGAAGCAAAGATCAAAGACTATAACGACAGCGAACGTTATAAGACAACGGATTTACAACAGGGAGACACCAATCAGGAGAATTTAATTACCGACGAAGGGACAGAAAAGGACGGCTTTAAATTTAACACGAAAAACCCGTCCGCAGATTCTCCAAGCAAGACGGAATATGGTTATGAAATTACCATCGACAAAAAGACCGGCCAAAGAACCTATACTAAGGTCTCTGTTACAGATTCAGGACTTGTACCGGCACCCTTAGGCGAAAAACCTATGATGGAAGAAGGAGATAAATTGACTTCTGAATCTCCTGATGTAACATTCAAACCAAATGAAAGTGGAGAAGTGACTTCCGGTGGGCGACAAAGAAATTTAAACTACGAAGCCGGCGAAGAGACCCTAAAGCATATCAACAGCCAGGATAATCCATCTACTTCCTTTGGCATGAAGGATGACTATACAACAGAAAATCCAAATGTTAAGTTTTTTGGAAATAACTTCGTTTTAGGCTACAAGGTAAACCCGTGGCCAAATGAAAACGACAAGCTCCAATTGATGAAGCTCAACGGCGAATACAACGAGAGAGTCTTTGTCCAAGGTCAAGACATCGACACGGGTGTAAAGGTAGACAATATCGATGCAAACGCCAAAGATAGACTTGTCGGTCAAGTCTATAACCCTATAACAGGAGCTGTTGTTCCGGGAGCTAGAGCCTACATTGGTGCTGATGGTAATATCCACATTCAAATGCCTGAAGGTGCCCTTAAGAAAAATGCAGATGGAAAGTATGTCGTAAATGAAGAGTCAATCTTTAACACAAAAGACTACAAGGCCCTTCAAAATTTAGATGTTAAATTCTTCGCCCGCCCAAGAACAGCAGAAGAATTTAAAAATATAGCAGAAACACCAGACGAATTTGGCGAAACAGGAACTTATACAGAAACAGGGGCAGGTACTGCCGACATCAACCATAAGGGAAAAAATGTCACAATCGACAAACAAGGCATCGACCGTTACGACCACTACAATCTCATCGGCGACTTTAAGCTGAATCTTGACGACACCCGCTACTATGACCAATCTTTCATTGACGGTAACAATGAAGATACTTCAAAAAACACTTCATCAGGGGTTAAACCCGGCGAACCTTTTGAAGTAAAAATCTACGAACCAAAAGACAGCCTCAGCCCATATATAAAATCAGGCGATGATATGAATCAAGCCAAGAAAAAGGGTGAAGCTTCCGGCCAGGTCATTTTAGACTTTATTAACAAGGCCAATGAAGGCAAGGAAGACAAGGATCAATGGAAGGTCACCTTAACCGACGGAGATATCAGCAAATTTACCATTACGCCGCCGAAATCCGCCAAGGCAGGGGACTTTGTCGCTATTCCTGTTGAATACACCTATACCAACGGCTCGAAGGACGTCCATTGGTTCCACTTTGTCGTCCAAGAATCGGACAACAACAGACCGGAATACTTCGCACAAATTGGTTTCAAGGGGGATACATTAACAAGTACTCCAACTATTCCGGAGGACGAAGCCAGCCAAAAGAAAAATCAACCGAAGACCTATGAAATTGTCTCGGGAACTTACAAGGACAGCTCGGGCAATGTTTGGGACAATATTACAGTAGACAAAGATACCGGTGTCGTCACTGCAGTCGTCCCTGAAAGCGCCGATATCAAAGGCGGAGAAAATCTTTATGTCGACGTCAAGGTCAACTATAGAGACGAGAACGGCATCGAAAAAGAAGAAACCGTCAAGGCGCAGTTCATCGCCAGACCGAAATATCAAACAGAAGTTACCAAAGAATACGAGTCCAAGATTCCTTTTAAAACCAATGTGGTCTATGACGATACTTTGGAAGCAGGTAAAGTTGTCGAAACGCCCGGTACAGCAGGAGAGCATAAATTAACCTTCAAACAAGTTGTCATTAACGGCAAAAAGGGAATTATAGATGAGAACGGAGTCTTCCAAGAAGGCAAAGAAGCAGTAACATCTGAGATCATTACACCGGCAGTGGACGGTGAAGTAAGAATCGGTACCAAGCCGGCTAAAACCACCGTCGAAATCCCTCGCGGTCTCGAATACGAACTGGACTACACAAGAAAAGACGGGGATCCGGAAGTAGTTGAAGAAGGAAATGATGGTCTTGTAACAGTTACAACAACTAGAGACCCTAATACAGGCGAAATCAAAGTCACAAAGACAGTGACTACAGAAGCCAAAAACAAGAAGATCAAGATTCCGGCAAAAACAGAAGGCACTGTTGTCGATACAGACGAGATTCCCTTTGGCTACACCGTGGAATTCGATCCGGACTTCTACAAAAACTATCCGGATGCGACGGACAACTACAAAATCGTCAAAGACGGCGTAGCCGGTACTAATAAGAAAACGTGGACCATTGTAAATTCCAAGATCGTCGGAGACTATGTACTTGAAAAAACCGAGCCCATCAATGCCGTCATCAAGGTAGGACAAAAAGACTATACGGGAACGGTGACCAACACCGTGACGAAAGAAGTTCCCTTTACTGTAAAAGTAGTGGAAAATTCTAACCTGGAAGCCGGCAAAACCAATGTGAAGCAAGAAGGTAAGGCCGGTTCCAGAACCTATGAATACAGCGGCGAGATCGTAAACGGTCAATTAAAAGACGGCACCAATTTCACCGAAAAAGAACTGACGGACAAATATGTCGAACCGACGGAACACATTATTGAAATCGGGACGAAGCCCGTTGAAAATGAGAAATCAGTTGAAAGTACAGTTGGCGTAGATGTTGAGTGGGTATTTGATCCGAACAAAGACATCGGCGTCATCGAAGTCGGCGATCTGATCCCCGGCAAGGTAACGACCAAAACCGTAAACAAATACAATCCCGAAACCGGTGAAATTGAAACCACTCAAGAAACAGTTGTTGAAAAAGGAAAGAGAAAAGTTGTGGCAGGCACAAGGGCCTATAATGGAGAATTTGATCAAGTCAATAAGGACATTATTCCCTATGAAACAGAAATTGTCTTTGACAATACCCTTAAGGCCGGCGAAAAAGAAATTACGCAAGCCGGAGAAAACGGTCTGAAAACTACGACAACGAAGCATAAGATAGTTAATGGAGCAGTTGAAAGCAGTGGCGACCCGGTTACGGAAGTAAATAAAGAAGCCGTAAAACAAATCATCAAAGTCGGTACCATGACTGACGGAACCCACTCCCACACGGAAGTGCTTCCCTTTGAAACCAAGGTCGAAGTCAATCTGGACCTTAAGAAGGGCGAGTGGAGATACAAGACTGTCGACGGCGTGGAACAAAAGGGCAAACTCGGCTCCAGAACCACGGAGTGGACCATTGTAAATTCTGTTGTTCAAGACGAGAAGAAAGTAACCGAAGATAAAGCGGTGGACGCCATCATCGAAGTGGGCTCCGCAGACTTTACAGGTGAAGTAAGTCACAAAGAAACCTTCGAAATCCCCTTTGAAGTGGAAGTCAGATATAACAGTGAACTTCCCGCCGGTACGAGCAATGAAATCCAAAAGGGCGTTAAAGGCTCCTATGATGTAGAGTACAAACAAGCCATTAAAAACGGCGAAGCCACCGGCGAAATGACGAAGACGGAATCGAACAAGGTCGAAGCGAAAAAACACATCGTCGAAGTCGGCACCAAGGTTGAAACGCCTGAAAACAACTATACAAAGAATGTTGAAGTTGATATCGAATACGTTTACGACGATACCAAGGACAAAGGCGTCGTCGAAACCGGCGAACTGACCCCGGGCAAGGTAGAAACCAAAGTCGTCGACAAATACAATCCGGAAACCGGCAAGGTGGAACAAAGCACCGAAGAAGTTGTGACCAAGGCGAAGCAAAAAGTCATCGTCGGAACCAAGGACTTCACAGGGACCTACGAGTACAAGAAGACATGCCCTCTTCCCTTTGAAGTGGAAGTGATCGAAGACCCGACTCTATCCAAAGGTGAAACGGTCGTAGATCAAAAAGGCGTGGCCGGATCCAAGACCACGAGCTACAAGCAAGATATTAGAAACGGTGAAGCGGTCGGTGAAGCGACTAAGATCGGTGAAGAGGTAACTGTAAATCCGACGAAGCACATCGTTCGTGTAGGTACTAAAGTACTTACAGGAACTAACGAAAAAGTTGTCGATAAAGCCATTCCCTACGAAACAAAAGTCATCTACGACGAAAACTTGGACGCAGGGACGCGTGTCGTAGATCACGAAGGCAAGGACGGCAAGGAAAGAGTGACCACGACCATCACCTCGAAAGATGGCGATATTCAGGTTGATTCTGCAGCTAAAGTTATTGAACAAAAAGAAGACAGGGTCGTGCGCGTCGGCGTGAAGCCGGTCGTAAAGGAAGAAGCTATTCCCCACGACACATCCTACACCCACAATCCGGAATTAAAGGCCGGAGAAGTGAAGAAGATTTCCGACGGCACGCCGGGCAAGGTCACCATTACCACGACCTTCAACAAGGAAACGGGCAAACTGGAGACCGAGGTCGAACGAACGGAACCGACCAATGCTGAATATGAATATGGCTCCAAGACGACAGGGGAAGTGAAAGTTAAATCTGAAATTCCTTACGAAGTTGAGATCATCGAAGATCCTACAATGGACGCAGGAACCCACAAGGTTACCCAAGAAGGGGTAGTCGGTGAAAAAGAAACGACTCTTGTAATTGAAAATAGCGTTGAAAAATCAAGGTCGGACAAGACCACGAAAGAAGCCGTTAAAAAGATTATCAGAGTCGGCACAAAACCGACAGAAAAGATGTGTCCGGTTCCGGAAGGGCCGAGCACGCCGAATAATCCGGTAAATCCGAATCCGAGCACGCCGAACAATCCGGTGAACCCGAATCCAAGCACGCCGGAGAATCCGACAAACCCGAATCCGAGTACGCCGAATACTCCGGCAAACCCGAATCCGAGCACGCCGAAGAGTCCGATGAACCCGAATCCGAGTACGCCGGAGAGTTCGGTAAACCCGAATCCGAGTACGCCGAAAAGTCCGGTGAATCCGAATCCGAGCACGCCGAACAATCCGGTGAACCCGAATCCGGGTACGTTGAATACTCCGGTGAACCCGAATCCGAGTACGCCGAGCACCTCGAGTAATCCGGCAAACCCGAATCCGAACACGTCGACTGAATCGGAAAGTTCGGCGCCGAGCAGGAGGACGGACACCGACGATACGGTCGACCGGACGAAAGCTGATCAAGTTGCCGCTGAAGTGGCGAAGGACGACGCAAAAGCGCCGCAAACCTTCGATCCCGGCATCGCCGCTCCCACGGGACTGGCCGCACTGGCATCGGGCCTCCTCGTCGGTTTGGAACGCTTAAAGAGAAGAAAAAGAGACTAATTCAATAAAGGTTCTATGTCAACCATTGGGGAGTCTAGTGAAAACTAGGCTCCTTTTTGTTTTCCCAAATGCCATCTATCACCGGTCTTTTGAACAGACGAAAAGCAGTTTGGTTCGGAAATGATGAAAGTTACGCATCCCAAAAGCGACGCGCTTCACGGTCTTGATCTTGTTGT
>QWCE01003427.1_pt1 | contig 17609 bp, 17 predicted proteins | sample 1972531 | NCBI WGS metagenome assembly QWCE01 (sample SAMN09866716, study PRJNA288562) | Human gut metagenome isolate term4_stool, whole genome shotgun sequencing... | reverse complement strand
GTTGGTCCTAGGTGGATGTTTTTAACTCCTAGGGAAAGTAGGGCAAGAAGAACTATTACTGCCTTTTGCTCATACCAAGCTATGTTGTATTCGATTGGTAGATCATTTACATCATCTAGTCCAAAGGCATCCTTTAGAGCAAGGGCGATTTGAACTAATGAGTAAGAGTCGTTACATTGACCTGCGTCAAGGACTCTTGGAATACCATTGATGTCGCCAAGGCCTAGCTTGTTGTAGCGGTATTTTGCACATCCTGCTGTTAGGATTACAGTGTCCTTTGGTAGGGCTTGTGCGAAGTCAGTGTAATAGTTTCTCTTTGGGCTTCTGCCGTCACAGCCAGCCATTACGACAAATTTTCTGATATTTCCTTCATTTACTTCATTAATTACCTTATCTGCAAGAGCAAGGACTTGGTTGTGGGCAAAACCACCTACAACTTTGATGTCTTCAAGGTTTTCTGGTGCTTGGCAAGATTTTGCAATTTCAATTATAGCTGAGAAATCTTTGTATCCATTTTCATCAGCTTCTATGTGATTTGCACCTGGGAAACCTGCGTTAGATGTTGTAAACATCTTATCTAAGTAGGTATTGTTTTTCTTTGGTGGGACAATACAGTTGGTTGTCATTAAGATTGGGCCATTAAATTTCTCGAATTCTTCGTTTTGTTTCCACCAAGCATTACCGTAGTTGCCGTGGAAGTTGTCATATTTCTTAAATTCTGGGTAATAATTTGCTGGGAGCATCTCAGAGTGGGTGTAGACATCAACGCCTGTGCCTTGAGTTTGTTCAAGGAGCATTTTCATATCATGTAGGTCGTGGCCAGAAATTAGGATTCCTGGGTTTTTGCCTGCAGAGAAGTCTACTTCTGTGATTTCTGGATTGCCGTAAGTTTCGGTGTTGGCCTTATCTAGAAGTGCCATAGCTTTTACACCGTGGTTTCCAGTTTCAATTACAAGATTGATTAAATCGTTAATTTCTTTATCATTTTTTGTTGTTTGAGTAAGTGCTTTTGCTATAAATTCGTCCACTTCTTCATCTCTATAGCCTAGGACATTTGCGTGGTGATTGTAAGCTGCAATACCTTTTAGGCCGTAGGTTACAAGCTCTACAAGAGATCTTTCGTCTTCATTAATTATATTTAGGACACCAACTTCAATAGCCTTTCTTTTTAGTTCTTCATCATCATATGAAAGATATTTTTCTACATCAGAAAGACCTTCTGTTCCGATTTTGCCCATGATTTTTTCCTTAAAGGCCATGGTTTTTTTAACTGCATCTAGGATTGCTTCTTCATCGAAGTTTGCATTTGTAATTGTGATAAATAGGTTGTTTGAAATTCTATCGTAGACTTTAGAACAAGCCTTACCTTTTTTTACAACTAGACCTGCTAGACCTTTTGTTGTGTAGATTAATAGGTCTTGAAGATTTGCTTCATCTTCGTTTTTGCCGCATACTCCAACTTTTGTGCAGCCTTTATTTCCTGCTGTTTCTTGACATTGATAACAAAACATATATTTACCTCTTTTCTTTTAATAAGTTTTATCTATATTTATATTATAAACAAGATAGAAATATATATCTGTAACTAATGTTACAATATGAGAAAAAATTAAAAATCTTACTTTGAGATAGAAATTTAAGTATAATGCAAACAAGGAGTAGTTTATGGATTTTTCAAACAAGGATAAGATTTCTTTATTTAAATATATTACAGATGAAGATATTAAAAAATTTCGCAATAAACCAATAATTAGAACCTACAAAAGGGGTGAGGGGATATTTTCCTATGGTGACAAAGCTAATTTTATGTATATCATTATAGAAGGTTTTGTGAAGATTTCAATGTTTCTAACAGACGGTAGGGAACAGGTTTTGTATACTTATGGAAAGGATGATTTTGTAGGAGCGCACAATTTATTAACAAACGAATCCTACCTTTATCAGGCAACTGCCCTTACAGAAGCTAGGGTGATATTAATTTCCAAGCTTGATTTTGACAATATTTTGAAAAATAATAAGGAAATTTTGCTAAAAATTTTAGACCAATCTTTTAAGAGAATTAGAAGAAGTGAAGAGTTAATAGATAGGCTTGTTGGGATAAATGCGGATTTCAAAGTGGCTCAACTGCTTTTAGATCTTGCAAGAGATCTTGGAATAGTGACAAAAGATGGGATCAAAATAAAAAGCCATCTAACTCGTGAAGAATTGGGATCGTATTCGGGTGTTGTCAGAGAGACTTTTTCTCGAAAACTATCATCCTTTGAAAAGATGGGAATAATTAAAATTATATCTAGGGATGAGATATTAATTACAAATATAAAAGCTCTTGAAAAGATGACATCTTAAGGGTCCAGAAGTTCTTTATCTTGTTAAAACATTTTGTTGTGGTATCATGATAAAATGGAGGAATTATGAATAAACAAACATTTAAGATAATGCTCGCCTATGTAGGAGTCCTCACAGGGGCAGGACTTGCCTCAGGCCAAGAGCTTTTGCAATACTTTGTATCTCTTGGAAAGACAGGTATTGTTGGAATAGCCTTGGTAGGAATCTTACATATATTAATCGGTGGGATTTTATTGAGTTTGGGTAGTCACTACCTTGCAACTGATCATTCCGATGTTTTTGACGAGATTACCAATAAATTTATTTCGAAATTTATGGACCTATCGCTGATTTTTACTTGTTTTGTGATTGGTTTTGTAATGATAGCAGGAGCAGGAAGTAATCTGAACCAGGCTTTTGGAGTAAATGTCAATATCGGCAGAATAATTTGCGCTTTACTTATAATAGTTGTAGGTATGATGGATTTTGACAAGGTAAGCCAAGCTATCGGCTCATTTACGCCCTTTATAGTTGGCTTTGTCCTTATAGGTTCTATTTATACCCTTGTTAATTTTAATGGAGATTTAGATTCTTTGGCTGATTTTGCCATAAAACTTCCATCAAACTTTGACAATTTGGGCCTTGCAGTTTTAAATTACTTTGGTATGTGCCTTATGACAGCCGTTTCCATGGGACTTGTCCTTGGAGGGGATGAGCTAAGTACGACTAATGCTGGCAGGGGAGGACTACTCGGAGGCGCTATAGTTGGCGTCATGGGAGTTTTGATAACTCTTACTTTATTAATAAGGGTAAATGACGTCTACGAGCTTGATATTCCAATGCTTTATATAATTGAAGACATAAGCCCTATTCTTGGTTTTGTTATGGCTTTGGTTATTTTTGGAATGATTTTTAATACAGGAATCTCACTATTTTATGCCTTGGCAAGGAGATTTTCAAATGATGACGAAAAGCGTTTTAAAATCATGCTTGTCCTTATAACTGGTCTTGGCTTTGGTCTTTCTTTTCTAGGATTTAAGAAATTAGTTTCGATTTTTTATCCAATAATCGGATACATTGGAATCTTTATGACGGCTCTTCTTATCTTTGCCTATTTAAAAGAAAGGTCTGCGATAAAACGTGAATCAATGAAAAGATTAGGAATTAGCCATTATATGAGAAAAAAACTCGATGATGATATAGATTTCACTATCCAAGATGAAGTAAGGCTTAATAAACTTATTGATCGTTCTCATATTGATAATGAAGAAATTAAAGAAAAAGCTAAAGAGACAGTTAAAGATGCTATAGAAAATGGAGAAGAATTTGAAAATACGGAAAACTAATTACAAGGGCCCTGGTTTATAAACTAGGGCTTTTTAATTGTTAATAATTTCTCAAATAGGGTATAATAAATAAATAAGTTTAAGGAGGGGATTTTATTAGGTACTTTATTGGGTATTTTTTTGTTTATGCCTTTATTGGTTGGATAATAGAGGTTTCTTTCCAAGCTGTGAAGACTGGAAAATTTATTAATAGGGGATTTTTGAACGGCCCCTTGTGTCCGATTTACGGTTTTGGGGCCCTTGGAGTTATTTATTTTCTAACAGATATAGCTGAAACTAATAAATTATATTTATTTTTTGGGTCAATATTTATAGCGACAGCCTTAGAGCTTGTCGGGGGTTTCATTTTGGAGAAGATTTTCCACAAGAAATGGTGGGATTATTCCGAGATGAGATTTAATCTTGGTGGCTATATATGTGTTGAATTTTCAGTGATATGGGGACTTGCTTGCTTTGTTCTTTATGAGGCAGTTCATCCCATGATTGAAAACTTATTTGCCTTTTTAAACCCTAAATTTATTTTTTATACAAATGTAGTTTTACTTATTATTTTTGCTGTAGACTTAACTCAAACTATCCTAACCTTAGTTGGACTAAATAAGAAATTTAAACGACTTGAATCTGCAGGTCTTGATATTAGAGGCGTTTCAGATGATATTGGCAAACACGTCTATGAAAGAACAATGAGTATAGAGGCCAAAAAAGAGGGATTTGAAAACAATCCAAAAGTTAAAGAAATCGAAGAAAGAAGAAATCGTAAGAAGGCTGAAATCCTCACTAAATTTGATAAGTTTGGTGAAAAGAGACTTCTTAGAGCCTTCCCTAACTTAGTAGAAGAGCTAGTTGATAGGGTAGAAAAAGATATAGAAGAATTAGAAAAATAGAATTGAAAATGACCTTAATCAGTATATCCGAGCTTCGGATAAAGATTTAAGGTCATTTTTTATTTTTATTATTTTTTAAAAAGTATATTGCTTTTAACTCTAGAAAATTTATATAATTTTTCCTAAGTTTTTTATTCGGCTGATAGGGCCTCTACTGGGTCTTTTTTGGCTGCAATTCTTGATGGAATAAGTCCTGCTAAGAGGCTCAAGGTAATTGATATTAAGACTAATACTAAGGCAGCACCCGCAGGTAGCCTTGCTGCTATACTTTCAAAACCAGACATATTTACCATTATCCTTGTGATAAAGATATTTAAAATATAGGTCAGACCCACGCCTATAAGGCCTGAAAGTAGACCGATTATCAAGGTTTCTGCCATGAAAACCTTATAAATATCACCTTTACTAGCACCGATTGCCCTTAGAATACCAATTTCCTTGGTTCTTTCAAAGACTGAAATATAGGTAATAATTCCAATCATGATTGACGATACAATTAGCGATACGCCTACAAAGGCAATTAAGATGTAGGAGATGGCACCGATTATATCGGTTATAGACTTTGAAATTATGCCGATTAGGTCATTATAGGATATTTTTTCCTCTATTTTTTTATCTTCGTTGTATTCGTCGATAAATTTTTTGACCTTGTCCCTATTTTCAAAATTATCTACATATATAGAAATTTTTGACGGATTTTTTTCATTTATATAGCCTAATTCGTCGAGGTTTTTCTTGTAGGAGAAATCTTTTAAAAATTCATCATAGATATCTAGGTAAGTTTTCCTGTCGTTTTCCTTTAAAAGAAAATCAATCATCTGTCTATTGCTGGTGTCTTCTGTTGGATTTGCAGGCATTTTTCCCATCATGGCAAGTTTTTTACTTTCTTCCTGCATTTTATCTACCATGTCTTTTCGGTTTTGCATTATCCAAGCATTTACTTTTAATAGATTATTTTCAGAAAGATTTTCCAGATAATTTTTGCTTTGATTTACCTTTTCGTCATCATTTTCTGCCCTGAATTTTAAATTGTTTAGGACATTGATGTCCTTTTTATCAACTTGTCTTTTGATGATTTCTTGGTTTTCTACATAAGATATCATTTCCTTGGTGAAATTTTCTGTGTAGGCTAGGGGAGTTTGGATGATTCTATTGTCATCATCATTTACTTTGCGAGCTATGCCTATGATTTTAAGGGTCTTTGCCTCATCTATTAATTTATCAACTTTTGCCTTATCATCCTTGATATTTACAAAAGATTCTCCGTCTTTCTCGTAGTAGTCAGAAGGGGTTAGGATTTTGTACTCGTGCCCGATTATATCTTTTGGATTTATTGTGACTTTTTTGATATCAACTTTTTTGTTATTGTTAAGGTCGTTTAGGATGTATTCGTATTCTTTTTTTGGAAGAAAACCAAGTTCATAAAATTTTGACCTTAGAATCTTGTTGTTGTAGTCGGTAAAGAGGATGAGTTCGTTGGCTTTTTCTGGCCATTTTCCCTCAACTATTTCATATTCTTCCTTAACCATAGGTGAGATTTCGCCGTCTTTTGTAGTTATAAGTTGGGAAAAATTTGGATTTTGATTGCCATTTCCAAAACCAGGCAAAAAGTTAAAACTAGTTGGCCTTGCACTTTCAAACTCAGATCCATCTGTATTTACCAATTCTCCCTTTGGGTCCTCGGTAAAGATGTCGAAGCCACCATTGTAGCTATAGGAGATAAAGTGGTTGCCTATGTCTTCGCTTAGTTTTGTGTCGTTTTTTTCTAGATATTTTTTAAATGTCTCTAGGTCGTTTTCTAGACCGGTTCCACTCATCTTGGATCTATTTTTAAGGCCAATATCATTTGAAATAACCTTTGTGTGGTCGGAATCATCCCCTTTTTCTTTTTCCATTTGTCCTAAAGAAGATAGGTCAACCGAGTTTTTCTCTATATCGATTGGATAGGATTTTAGGGCGTTTTTTTGATTTTCTTCGATAAATTCACTCGCTCCAGTTGATATTGATAAAATCAGCGCTATACCAATTATCCCTATTGATCCTGCAAAGGCAGTAAGGATTGTTCTAGCTTTTTTGTTTAAAAGATTGTTAAAAGATAAGCCAAGAGCTGTTTTTAGCTTTAGGGCAATCTTTGAAATCTTGAAATTATCGGATGTATCAGATTTTTCATAGGGATTTGAATCTGAAATAATTCTTCCGTCCTTTATGCCAATTATCCTTGTAGAATACTCTTCTGCGAGAGTTTTGTTGTGGGTAACCATGATAACTAGCTTATCTTCCGCTATTTCCTTTAGTAGGTCCATTATTTGGGTAGAAGTCTCGCTATCTAGTGCACCCGTTGGTTCATCTGCTAGGAGGATCTGTGGGTCATTAACTAGAGCCCTTGCAATGGCGACTCTTTGCATCTGCCCACCAGAAAGTTCGGAAGGCTTTTTGTGGATGTGGTCCTTAAGTCCCACTCGCTCAAGGGCCTTAATCGCCTTTTCTTCCATATTTGCCGTATTTTTATTGGCAAGAGTTAAAGATAATTTTACATTTTCAAGGACAGACTGGTGACTAATTAGGTTATAAGATTGGAAAATAAAACCGATTCTTAAATTTCTATAATAGTCCCAATCCTTATCTGAAAATTTCTTTGTAGACTTTCCGTCTATTATAAGATCACCCTCGTCATATCGCATAAGACCGCCAATCACGTTAAGAAGGGTAGTCTTGCCGCCGCCAGATTGACCTAAAATCGAAACAAATTCATTTTCTCTAAAAGAAATAGACACACTGTCAAGGGCTTTTTGAGAAAAACCAGCAGTGTGGTAAATTTTTGATATATTTTTAAGTTCTAACATATTTTTCCTTTCTACAAGATTATACGACTTAAGTAGGTCAGTTAAAGGAGTATAATGAGAGTTATGAGAGATTTACTGGTTCTAAAAACTGACCTTACTGAGTTTAATAAATTAAAAGTAAATAGAAAATTTTACCAAAGTCTTAAAGTCGATGGTCTTGTGATTGAGATTTTTGAGGATTTTTCTAAGGAAAATATTAACGACATCTTTTTTCTTAACGAATATTATAGAGAAGTTGGGATAAATATAGTCATTCGTTTTGATATAAAAACTTTGATGGTAAATCTTATTGAGAAAGATTCTAATTTTGTGGATTTTTCTAAGCCTAATATTAGAAAAAGTCTTTACCATTTTATTTCTTATTTAATTAAGCATGGGATTAGGGCTTTTGACCTGATGGGTTTGGAAAATCTTTCAAGCAAGGAAAAGGCTCTTGTGGAAGCTATCAGAGAACTTAATAAGAATACTTTTTTTAATAGAAAAGTTTTATCAATGGCGGAAATTTCTGCCCCAAGTAAGACCCTTATGGCTCTTTCAAATCCCGCTCTTTCCTGTATTTCACTAATTAGATGTGAGGGGGAAATAGAAGATATTTTTAATTTATCTATAGAGTTTGTAAGGGCTAAGTCCGGACTATGCCTAACTCTGGATAATTTTTCGAAAAATAAAATAAATTTTATTAATTATCCGACTTATGCGAGAAAAATGATTTTAATGACCATTTTTTTCCTAAAAGCAAGTTTATATATAGAAGAAAAGGACCTGGATGTTGACGATGTGATTTTTTTAAGAAAGCTATTTATTTTAAATAAATATTTATCAAAAATGGATAAAATTACAAAAATTTTGCCAAGAGAAAAAGACATTTTAGCTTTTATTCGAGAAGGTAAGGGCGAGAAGGTCTTGTTTATGGAGAATTTGACGGAAAAGGAAGTTTTGGTAGATCTTGCCTTTAAGGTGATGGATTATAAGGAATACGAGTATTTGATTGGTTCAATTACCCGCCGTGTTCTTTTTAAGACCATTCTTTTGAGACCTTATGAAGCTATCGCTTTTATCAAATTGTAAATAAATTTAATAAATGTAAAATATAAGAAAGTTAAAAAAACTAAGGAGCAAAGATGAAGATTATAGTAATGGGCATGGGCTATGTTGGCCTATCAAATGCAGTGTTGCTTGCCCAATCAAACGAGGTTGTGGGTGTAGAAATAGACCCGGTAAAAGTTGACCTTATTAATAATAAAAAATCACCTTTAAAAGATGATTACATAATAGAATATTTAGCAAATCGAGATTTGAACTTGTTAGCGAAAAAGTCTGGAGATGAAGATTTTGAGGATTGTGACCTAGTTATTCTTGCCCTTCCGACAAATTACGATGAGGTAAAGGAGCATTTTGATACATCGTTTCTAGATGAGTCAATTGCTGAGATTAAAAATATAAGGAAAGACCTTACAATCCTTATAAAATCAACTATTCCAATAGGTTATACCGATAGAAAAAACAAGGAGTATGGTTGTGAAAATATTGTTTTCTCTCCAGAATTTTTAAGGGAAGGAAGGGCTCTTTACGATTCCCTAAATCCATCAAGAATAATTGTGTCAGATGAAACTGAGCTGGGAGAAAAAATTGCAAATCTTTACAAAAAAGAGGCTTTAAATAATCCTGAAATAATACTTATGGGAAGAAGTGAAGCAGAGGCTGTTAAACTTTTTGCCAATACTTATCTTGCAATGAGGGTAGCATTTTTTAACGAACTTGATAATTTTGCCCTTGGAAAAAATCTCGATTCTAAGTCAATAATCAAGGGAGTTTCTGCTGATCCAAGGATAGGTAACCACTACAATAACCCTTCTTTTGGCTATGGTGGATATTGTCTGCCAAAAGATTCCAAACAACTTTATTCAAACTACGATACGATTCCTTCGGCTCTTTTTAAGTCAATTATTGACTCAAATGAGCTGAGGAAGGATTTTGTAAGCGAAGATATCTTGGCAAAAAATCCTGAAATAATCGGAGTTTATAGGTTGGTTATGAAAAAAGGTTCGGATAATTTCCGTAAGTCTGCAATCTTTGATGTGATCAATAATCTCAAAGATAAGGGTGCAAATATAGTTATTTATGAGCCAAACCTAGACGGCGAAGACTTTGAAGGGATGAAATTGATTCGAAATTTAGACGATTTTAAGAAAGTAGATTTGATTATAGCAAATAGGGTCGAAGATGATCTAAAAGATGTAGAGGATAAGCTTTATACCAGAGATTTGTTTGAAAGGGACTAGGATGACAGAAAAGAAAAAAGTACCTCAAGTACATTCCAAACTAAGAAAATCATTTATTTCCGTTCCAGAAGAAATTTATAAGGCAAGCGGGATAAAAATCTTTGATAAGAGGATAAAATCGCTCCTATTTACTACAGATCTTGCTATTATTAGAAATTCAAACGCAGATTCAATCATGGCTGTTTATCCATATACACCATTAAATTCCATCACTGAGGCTATTATTTCTATAGCGTCTGTGCCATGTTTTATAGGAGTAGGCGGTGGAACTACTCAAGGAGTTAGGTCTAGATTTATTGCCTATTATGCAGAGCTTGCAGGAGCTTATGGTGTTGTAGTAAATGGGCCAATTCCTCACGAGGATATTAGAGAAATATCAAAATTTGTCGATATTCCAGTTATAGCTACTATAACATCTCTTAAGGATGATTATAAGGCTAAAATTGAAGCGGGAGCTGAGATTTTAAATGTTTCTGGAGGTAAATATACACCAGAACTCGTAGATCATATAAGAGGTGATATCGGTTATGATTTCCCAATAATTGCCACAGGTGGCAAGGATGGGGAATCTATAATGGCGACAATTAATGCTGGAGCGAATGCTATTTCCTATACACCACCATCTTCATCTGATGTTTTTGGAGCTATGATGGATAAGTATAGAAACGAGGATATCTAATGTATGGCGGATATTTTACCGACGTTGAGGGAATAAAAGTAGGTCATGCAAGCGACATAGAAGGGGGCACAGGCCTTACCATAATTCTCCCAGATCCAGGAAACACAGCAGGAGTTGATGTGAGGGGAGGAGCACCAGGGACTCGTGAGACAGACCTATTAAATCCTTTAAACCAAGTTTCTGAAGTAAGCGCCATTATCTTATCTGGCGGCTCTGCCTATGGACTAGAGGCAGCAAGCCATTTGATGAAAATCCTAGAAAAAGAAAAAATAGGCTTTGATGTGGGAGTAGGGATTGTACCAATAATTAGTCAGGCAGTTTTATTTGACCTAGCCTACAAAAATCCCAAGGCAAGACCAGATGAGAAAATGACTAAAAAAGCTTTTGAATCTGCAACCTACCATGATAAATCAATGGGAATTGTAGGGGCAGGAACAGGAGCAACTGTGGCAAAGGCCTTGGGTCCAGATTATCTTATGAAATCGGGTTTAGGCCAGGCTTCTATAAAAAAAGGCGATTTGGTAGTGTCAGCTATAGTTGCTGTAAATGCTTTTGGTGATATTTTCGATTACCACAAGGGCATACAAATTGCAGGTCCCATGAAAGATGGCAGGATGCTAAAAACTATTGATCTCATTGATAAAATCCTAGGATCTTTTGCAGATATAAAGCCATCAAATACCACAATAGGAGCTGTGGCAACAAATGCGAGCTTTTCTAAGACAGAACTTACTAAAATTGCGGGCATGGCCCACGACGGCTACGCGAGATCCATAAATCCAGTCCACACCTTATTTGACGGTGACACAATATTTTCACTTGCTACAAATAAAGTTAAAGCAAACATAAACCTAGTCGGCGCCTTATCCGCAGAGGTCATGTCTATGGCTATTGCAAATGCTATTTATAAAAGTCAAGAATAATAAAAAGCCACTTCCAAGTAGAATTTTAAGTCTACTTGGGGTGGCTTTTATAGTGAGAAAATAAATTTTATTTAATCTTTAGAAAATTCTCTTCTTCTTAATACTGCTTTAGCTTTCTTTATAATTTTTTGTTTTTAAAATTTTACATAAATGTTGCGCCATCACAGTGGAGGATTTCTCCTGATACGTAACTTGCCATGTCGCTTGCTAGGTAGAGGCAGGCGTTTGCTATATCTTCTGGCTCTCCGATTTTTTGTAGAGGTATCATTCTTTTTACTGGTGCGATTTGTTCTTCTGGTAGGTTTTTTACCATGTCGGTGTTTGTGACACCTGGGGCTACCGCATTTACTCTTATGCCGTATCTTCCAAGTTCTCTTGCAAGTGATATGGTTAGACCGTTTATGGCAAATTTACTTGTTGGGTAGGCTACTCCTGATGGTTGACCGTTTTTGGATACCATGGAGGAGATGTTTATGATTGTGCCAGATTTTCTTTCAGTAAAATGTGGCAAGAGATTGTAGATCATGTTGTAGGTGCCGTTGACATTTATGTCCATTACTTTTGAAAAATGGGCAAGGTCTGCCTTTAGACTTGGGATGTTATCTGATACGCCGGCACAGTTTACTAGGATGTCGATTTTTTCAAAGTCTTCTAGGACGGCTTTTACAAATTCTTTTACGCTTTCTTCGTCTGTGAGTTTTGGCCAATAGCCCTTAAATAATGATTTGTCGTATTTTTCGGCTAATTTTTCACAAGCCTTGCTTGCTGATTCTTCTCTTGAGCCTAAGACTACTACTTTTGCTCCGTTTTCCAAAAATTTATCAGCTATAGCATAACCAATTCCTCTTGATGAGCCTGTTATTATTGCAACTTTACCTTCTAATAGTTTCATAATTCCCCCTTATATATACTATTGTATTTATATTATTTATACCCATTTTATTTTTCTATTATTGATTATTCTAGGTTGACATTAAGGCAACTTACGAGTATTATCAATAGGTAATCTCTACTCCGTAGTATAAACGGGGTCAATAGTCCATAGGGAGGTGAAAATATGAATAATTACGAAGCAGTATTGATTTTCAAAACTGAGCTTGCTGATGCTGACAGAAACGCTCTTCTTGATAGATTTAAAGGTCATATCGAAGAAAATGGCGAAGTTGTATCAGTTGATGACTGGGGAAAAAGAAAACTTGCTTACGAAATTGATGACCTTAAAGAAGGTTATTACTATATCGTAGATTTCAAGAGTGAACCAGATCATATCAAAGAATTTGAAAGAAGACTAAGACTTTCAGATTACGTTCTTAGATACATGGTTATAAGAAAAGAGGACTAATATGAATAAAGTGTTACTAATAGGACGCCTTACAAGGGATCCTGAATTAAGATATACCCAATCAAATCAAGCGGTATGCACATTCACATTAGCAGTTGATAAGAGATTAAGTCGAGAAAAAAGAGAAGAAGCGGAAGCAGCTAATCGTCCAACAGCAGATTTTCCAAGGATAACAGTTTGGGGTAAACAGGCGGAAAATGCCTCTAGATACCTTTTTAAAGGAAGTCAATGCGCAGTAGAAGGTAGAATCCAAACAGGTAGCTACCAAGATAGAGAAACAGGTAAAACAGTTTATACAACAGATGTCGTTGCCGATAATGTAGAGTTTTTAGGATCTAGGACAGATAGTCAAAGACAAAGTCATAGCTCTTTTCCAGGCGATAACCAAGACGTGTATAACAACAACTATTCTCAAACAAACCCTTATCAAAACAATCAAAATCAAGCTAGTCAAAATACTACAAATGATGATTTTTTTGATGATGACTTTACTGAAATTCAAGACGATGGCAGAATTCCATTCTAAAAAAATATAAAAGAAAGGAATTACAATGGCAGGTAGAAGATTTAAACCAAGAAAAAAGGTTGATCCATTTGTTAAAGACCCATCTAAGGTAATAGACTATAAAGACATTGAAACTCTTAAAAGATTTGTTACTGACAGAGGTAAGATTCTTCCAAGAAGAGTTACAGGTCTAAATGCAAAACACCAAAGAGAAATTACTAGAGCAATTAAGAGAGCTAGACAAGTAGCTTTATTGCCTTACGAAGAAAACTAAGATAAATATATAAATTTCAATAAGCATTTTGGGAGCACGGCTCCCTTTTTTTATTTGCTCTAAAACATGACTATTTCATATATAAAAGTATAGTTATAGATATAATTAAATAACAAAGGAGGACTTATGTTAATTGTTTTTATTTCTCTAATTGTAGCTATTTTGGCTCTAGTCTTTATGGCATTTACAATTAAAGAAAGAATCCTTCCTGTGTCAAGTGGTTCTAAAAGAATGCACGAGATTTCAGGATACATCAAAGATGGTGCAATGACATTTATAGCTAGCGAATATAAATTCATCATTGCCTTCGTAGTGGTAGTATCAATCCTTATTTCAATCTTTTTAGACTTCAAAATCATGATCTGCTATCTAATAGGTTCATGTTTTTCAATGCTAACAGGATTTATCGGAATGAGAACTGCTACAGAGTCAAATGCGAGATGTGCAAACGAAGCTATGGAAGGTGGCACTAACAGAGCCTTGAAACTTGCTTTTGCAGGTGGATCAGTAATGGGACTTGCTGTTACAGGTCTTGGTTTTTCAGGACTTTTAATTTGCTATCTTATCTTTAAAGATCCTGCAATAGTTATGGGATATTCACTTGGTGCATCATCAGTTGCCCTATTTGCAAGAGTTGGTGGTGGTATTTATACCAAAGCTGCCGATCTTGGTGCAGACCTTGTAGGAAAGGTAGAAGCAGGCATCCCAGAAGATGACCCAAGAAACCCAGCAGTTATAGCAGATAACGTAGGGGATAACGTAGGTGACGTTGCAGGAATGGGTGCAGACCTATTTGAATCCTATGCCGGAGCAATAATCTCTGCTATTACTCTAGGACTTGTATCATATGGCGAAGCTGGACTAAACTTTACCCTATTACTAGTAGCTATAGGAATTGTTTCATCACTTGTAGCTAGCTACTTATTTACAAGTAAAAACCATAGAGACCCACAAAAAGCTCTAATGATGACAATATATGTCTCAGGTGGAATTGTTCTAATAGCATCAGTTATATTATCTTTTGCTTATTTTGGAAATATCAAAGCAGCCCTTGCAATAATTACTGGAATTATAGTAGGTATTGCAATTGGTCTTCTAACAGAAGTTTATACATCTGATAAGTATAAATTTGTAAAAAATATAGCTGAAGAATCCAAAACAGGTGTAGCAACAAACATCATCGCGGGTCTATCAACAGGAATGTTATCATCAGTATTCCCAATCATCCTAATAGCTTTAGGAATCATCGTAGCTTACTGGGCAGATGGAGTATTTGGTATAGCCCTATCAGCAGTAGGAATGTTATCAACAACAGCAACAACAGTATCAGTAGACGCCTACGGTCCAATCACAGACAACGCCGGCGGAATCGCTGAAATGGCAGCCCTACCAAGTGAAGTAAGAGACATCACAGATGAACTAGACTCAATAGGAAACACAACAGCAGCTATAGGTAAAGGCTTTGCTATAGGCTCAGCAGCCCTCACAGCCCTATCCCTATTTGTAACTTATTCAGAAACACTAAACCTAGAAACAATCTCAATTCTAGACAGCCACGTAGTAGCTGGAATGTTCGTAGGCGGTATGCTACCATTCCTATTTACAGCTCTAACAATGAACTCAGTAGGAAAAGCAGCTACTCAAATGATTTCAGAAGTGAGAAGACAATTTAAAAACGATCCAGGCTTATTAGAAGGAACAAGCGAACCAGATTATCAAAGATGTATTGAAATATCAACATCAGCATCCCTAAAAGAAATGATCCTACCAGGCGTACTTGCAATCATAGTACCAATTTTTGTTGGTCTAGTATTTGGCCCAACAGCTCTAGGAGGACTTTTAGCAGGAGCATTAGTAACAGGCGTTCTAATGGCGATTTTCATGTCAAACGCAGGTGGAGCTTGGGATAATGCAAAGAAATTCATCGAAACCTTAGAAGGCGAAGATGGAAAAGGCTCAGATGCTCACAAGGCATCAGTAGTAGGAGATACAGTAGGAGACCCATTCAAAGACACATCAGGTCCATCACTAAACATCCTAATCAAACTAATGACAGTAGTATCAGTAATCTGTGCTGGATTATTTATCTAAAACAAATCGACCTCATCAAAAGATGGGGTCTTTTTAGTATAAAAAATTTAGTAATTCGAAATTAATCTAATCTTTAAATAATAATACTTTAATAAACTCATTATAAAAAGAAGAAAAAAATCAAATCACAACTAGCTTAGTTGGTATTTGTAATTTGATGTCTATCTTGACATTAGTACTGAATACGGTACTATTATGACAGGAGGTGAAAAGTATTTGACTAAGAAAGATAAGCTTATCAAAAAAATGAAAATCAGCCCCAATAGCATAAGTCCGGACGAAATTGAAAAAGTGTTAGAATGGGAAGGATTTGTAAAAAGAAAATCCAACGCTGGTAGTCATCAAGTTTTCAAAAGAAAGTCAGATGGTAAAGTATTCAACTTGGTTTTAGCTAGAAATCCAGTTAGGAAATATCAAGTTGAAGATTTACTAAAAATACTAGAAGGAAAGGATTAATTCTCTCCTTTGAACTAGTCAAATACATTTTTATGAAAGAGTTACAATATTATTTATCTTTGCCTTGGAATGTAAAAATTAATAAAGTAAAGGATGAAAATGGCGACTACTATTTTGGTCAAGTTCAAGAAATACCAGAAGTAAGAGCAGATGGAGATACCCTTGAAGAATGTTACAATTTAGTAATAGAAATGCTAGAAAGTAACTTGGAGCTAATGATTGAAGATAAAGAAAAAATCCCAGAACCTGTTGATAAGACATATTCTGGAAAATTTAATTTGAGATTACCAAAATCATTGCATAAAAAGTTGGCTGAAGAAGCGGAAGAAGAGGGAATTTCTTTAAATCAATTGGCTCTTTATAAATTAAGTATATAAGTATTAAGCGATTACATATGTGGTCGCTTTTTTAGTATCCGCTAAAGTGAGTTGAGCGCATGAAACAAATCGAAAAAATAAAGGGACTTTTCAACAGCTACTTTTATATGAAAATTTTATTATTTATGAAAAAATCGGGACATTTTCCTTAAAAATTCTATATATAAGTAGAATTTAATACTAAAGGAGATTTTATGACAGTGACATATTATACAATATTACCGGTAGAAGTGAGATTAGATAAGAGATTAGTTCCCTTTGAGAGGATAATTTTTTCTGATATATTCACTCTTGCCAACAAAAAAGGCTATTGCTATGCTACAAACGCCTATTTTTCCAAAGCATACGGTGTATCAACTGTGTCCGTTTCTACCTGGATATCAAACTTAGTTAAATACGGCTACTTAAGTCGTGTTTATGAGTACAAGGATAACACAAAAATGATAGAAAGACGAAAACTCTATATTAAAGAAGATTTTATGACCTATAAAAGTGAACTTAATGACCCTCATAAAGCAGACTTTAAACAGGGTATTAAAGCAGGCTTTAAAGATAATAATATAAATATGAATAATATAAAGGAGAATATAGAATCTACCACAAAAGTGGACAGGGGAACATCACCTAGTGGGTCTAGGAAGTCTGACTATCTAAAAGCTATGTTGGATAGAATCTAGAAGGAAAAATATATGATAAAAGTAATTCATAAAAAAGGTAAAAAATATTTAAATATTGATGGCAGAGAATACGGTCCCCATTCTCTTTATTTTCATATACAAAGAAGCATAGCAACACTTGAGTATTTCACAGAAAATGGTCAATGGGACGAAAAAAGACAGATGGAAGTAAAATCTTATATTGAAAAATGTCTAAAAGCGTACACGGAAAATTTTGAGTAGAGGGTACTAGAAGTTTAATTAGATTGTGTTGGTAGAAAAAAATAAAACTTGTATGACGTTTAATAAATAGACAAAAGAAAAATCCTAGAGATAAAGACATACTAAAAGAGACCTGAAAAGGTCTCTATAACTTCTATTATAAAATTCTATACTAACTACATTTTAACTACATTCTTATGTTTTTATAGTCATTTACGCTCTTTTATACCAAAAGTATAGAATAATTATTCTTTAAATTTTCCATATTCCAATATATTCTTTTTTACTCTTGTATAAATATTTTCTGGTGCGGGATAGAAGATTTGAACTTCCACGACCTAAAATCGGTCACAAGATCCTTAGTCTTGCGCGTCTGCCAATTCCGCCAATCCCGCATAGGATTA
>QWCE01007242.1_pt1 | contig 17634 bp, 17 predicted proteins | sample 1972531 | NCBI WGS metagenome assembly QWCE01 (sample SAMN09866716, study PRJNA288562) | Human gut metagenome isolate term4_stool, whole genome shotgun sequencing... | reverse complement strand
TACGTGTAAATTATGAAACTCCGCGCAGATCTGTTTTTCCCTCTGCGCTTAACCCCTCGGAAATACCCTACAGGAGGAACTATTTTTATGGAACAGAATATGTTTTGCTACCAGTGTCAGGAAACTGCCGGCTGCTCCGGCTGTACAAAATCCGGTGTCTGTGGAAAGCGCCCGGAGACAGCGGCGCTGCAGGATCTGCTGATCTGGACGACGAAAGGACTTTCCGCCGTGACGACACAGCTCCGCCGCGAAGGAAAAACCGTCGATGCCAGCGTCAATCATCTCATCACCGAAAACCTGTTTACGACCATCACAAACGTGAACTTTGATGATGATACGATCCGCGCACGAATTGAGGCAACGCTTGAGACCAAAGCGCTTCTCGCTCAGCTTGCCGACTGCTCCGCTCTGCCGGAGGCCGCCCTCTGGAACGGCACAACCGATAAGTTTGCCGCAAAAGCGGTTACCGTCGGCGTACTTTCCACGGAAAATGAGGACATCCGCTCTTTACGCGAGCTCATCACCTACGGTCTGAAAGGACTTGCCGCGTACACCAGCCATGCCAATGTTCTCTTAAAAGAAAACGAGGAAATCGATGCCTTCCTGCAGCGTGCTCTCGCCGCAACGCTCGACGATTCCCTCTCCGCAGAGGAACTGACGGCTCTCGCACTCGAGACCGGCTCCTACGGCGTGCAGGGAATGGCACTGCTCGATGAGGCCAATACTTCCGCTTACGGCAATCCGGAGATCACCACCGTCGATCTCAGTGTCGGCACCCGCCCGGGTATTCTCGTCTCCGGTCATGATCTGCGCGACCTCGAGATGCTGCTCGAGCAGACCGTGAACACCGGCATCGATGTTTACACCCACTCCGAAATGCTGCCTGCACACTACTATCCGGCGTTCAAAAAATATGAACATTTTAAGGGAAATTATGGTAACGCCTGGTGGAAGCAGAAAGAAGAATTTGAAGCCTTCAACGGCCCGATTCTGATGACGACGAACTGTATCGTGCCGCCGAAGGACAGCTACAAAAACCGTATTTACACAACCGGAGCGGTTCGTTATCCGGGATGCCCGCACATCGACGGCGTCATCGGTGAGACAAAAGATTTCTCTCTGCTCATCGAACAGGCAAAGCACTGCGCACCGCCGACGGAACTCGAGCAGGGAACCATTGTCGGAGGCTTCGCCCATGCACAGGTACTCGCCCTGGCAGACCAGATCGTCGATGCCGTGAAATCCGGCGCGATCAAAAAATTCGTTGTCATGGCTGGATGTGACGGCCGTGCAAAGAGCCGCAGCTATTACTCTGATTTTGCACAGGCACTGCCGAAAGACACCGTGATTCTGACCGCCGGCTGTGCAAAATACAAATACAACAAGCTGAACCTCGGCGACATCAACGGCATTCCGCGCGTCCTCGATGCCGGCCAGTGCAATGATTCCTACTCTCTTGCCGTGATTGCACTGAAATTAAAGGAGGTCTTCGGCCTCGACGATATCAACGATCTGCCGATCATCTACAATATTTCCTGGTACGAGCAGAAAGCTGTGATTGTTCTTCTGGCACTGCTGTCGCTCGGTGTCAAGAACATCCACCTCGGTCCGACACTTCCGGCATTTTTAAGCCCGAATGTTGCAGCTCTTCTCGTTGAAAACTTCGGCATCGCCGGAATCGATACCGTTGAAAACGATATGGAATTGTTTTTCGGGAAATAAAGAAAACCCCTTGCTTTCTTTCATTTTTCCACGTATACTGTATATGTTCAGACAAAAATATCTTTGAATTTGGGCATATCAGAAAACGGACCTCAGATTCCATTTCTATACACGCCCGACACTGATGAGTCATCTCATCTTAATCACACATTTTTAGAACGTGCCTGGGAATTTTTTCAGACACGTTCTCATTCTATCACGGAGATTTATGAACTATGAGCATCATGAAAAATATCAATAAAGCCAAGGTTATGGTCTTAAAAGATCAGGTTTCCTACCAGGAAGGCCAGATCGTCAGCAAAACACTGGTACAGAATGAATCCGTCAGCATCACCTTATTTGCCTTCGACAAAGGCGAAGAAATCAGCACCCACGAGTCCGGCGGCGACGCCTTCGTCACCTGCCTCGACGGAACCGGTGAAATCACCATTGACGGCGTAAAATACGAACTCCACGAAGGCGAATCCATCGTCATGCCGGCAAAACACCCGCATGCTGTATACGGCAAAGAGCAGTATAAGATGCTGCTGGTCGTTGTATTCTAAATCCGCACCTTACATCCTAAAATACACAAATCCCAATCAACGCCTTCGCTTTTGCGAGAGTTTGTTGATTGGGATTTTTTACTTTTAGATTTGTGCCTTACTAACTTGATTTAATACATTCTTTTTGTTACACAACGCTTTACAATTTATTTTTTCTTCTTTTTCTTAAATATATTAATACTCCAGCAAAAAGCAACGCGCTTAACACCACTAACATAATCTCTTTTTTTAAACTCTCCTCTATCAATGTATAAACGCTAAAATGTGATGTTTCAAACGTAAATCCTCCATTTTTTATTTTCACATCCATTTCTGTTAAAGTTCCATCTGCTTCCACCCTGTAAATTTTTGTTTTTCCAAGATAAGCAAAAAGTTTCATTTTCTCCGGAATCGGAATGTATACCTGCACATTTTCTTCTGGCTGTATTTCTTCTCCGCTTTCCATAAGTGAAATATTATATGTGTAAGATGTTCGATCTTTAATTGCATTGTAAACCTCTAAATTTGTTTTCTTTAGTTCCTCCAGTTTTTCAGAATCCAATTCTACTTTAAAAACTCTTAACGATGTTTCATCTGAAAATCCATTTTTGCTCTCCACTTTGATCTGCTGAGATGATCGAAACCCTTTTTGATTTTGAATATAAACAGAACCCACTCCCTGCGATCTGACAAAATTCATATGTTGTAAAAATTCATTTTCAAATTTTCCCATAGCAAATATTGCATCTAAAGCTTTTCCTGCAGGTCCAGATACAAAATGAAACATTTTTTCGCCAATACTCACACCAAAATCTTTAGCTGTATCTTCAATGACATCCATCAAATCAAATTCATTCAAATTTTTTATAATGGTTTCACTAAATGATCCCAACGATTCTGTTGAGAAGAACACTTTATCAGAAACACCTTTGCATAAATTTTGTGGAAGTTCACTCCCATCCTCAATTAAAGTTACAAACGCTTTACTTTCCAGCAGTTTTTTAGTCAATGCTTCGCTGAATACTTCACTGTCCACATCAAAATTTTTGATTGTCTTTGCCAGTTTCCCGAACCCAATCAGAAGATCTGCTGAATTTATAATATTTACCACTGCTGAATCCTGCGGATCATTGCTGATTTTAATATACCCTTCTTTTGGTATTTCTACCTTGACTGATGTCTTTTTCGAAAATCCACTTTTTTGTCGATAGCTTCCTATTGTTCCCTCTTTCAAATCAGAAATCAATCCACTGGTATTATCCCACAATGCACCTTTCATACTCGTATTGCCAGAACTCATCTTTTTAATCAAAACCACATCTTTTAAATGTCCCTTTTCATCATACGTCTCTACACTTCCATATATATAACTGCTATTATATACATCAAACGATACACTTGCTGTCCTGTTATCTTTATTTATTTCATATGTATAATTATCAATATATAAACCGTTCATATTATAAATATTGGTAGCATATTCTTTTTCAATATATTGTACAGGCACAGTATTTACCGTATAGGAATACTGGTGACCTTGATACACTGTAACTGGAATCTCACTCATATACCCTGTATTTGTATCTTGAAAAAACACATGTGCCGTTCCCGTCTGAATTCCTTTCCATTCTGTATAACGTCGTTTATCTGTCACACCTGTTTTTTTCAGTTCAAGAACCGATGAATCGTCTACCCAAAATGTAATTCCAGAAACATCATCCATCAGTTCTCCATTATTGAAAATCCCAGCGCTTAACGTAATGCTATTATCTTTACAAATACTCAGACTGGTATAATCTGAATAAACCGCTAAGCCATCTTCCGGTGTATTTTCCCTCTCCTCATTTTCCTGCTGTTCCGTTTCCTCTGTTCCAACCTGATCAAGGCTTAAAAATTTATATTTTACCGTATACTGCATATCCGCATTATATCCCTGATACTGCATGGAAGCTTGAAAATCCATAAGAATTTCATCAATCTTTCCTGTTGTTTCATCTATGTTTATTTTCACCTCTACATCGCTGTATTTTAAATTTTCTACGCCATCTATCATCTGCGCAGCAGCTATTCCTATCTCATTTGCTTTCTCTGCCGGAATTGTAAAGGTAATCTCATCTCCGGAAATTTTACCCCTTTTCATCATATTCTGTGTTAATGAAGTGAACTGAAAGTAATTTGGATTCATCTCAACATCTACCGTTTTGCTTACTGGTTCCTTATATTCATAGTGAGCCTTCCCATCTCGATATGTCATATTCCATATATATTTTTGTCCAAGCACAGCCATACTGGCAGAGCCTGTCATTTGAACAGCAGAGCTGTCATTCTCATCATAATCAGATACCTCTGTAACTGCATCTAATGTAACTTTCGTTTTCGTTTTTGCTTTTCCCTGGATAATTGTCATATCTGCATCCATATCCAGTTCTTCTTTCCAGTTTCTCGACGCGACTGTTTTCTGCATTGCTTCCTGATATATCAGAAAAGCATCTTTCCCTTTTCCATATACCGTAATCGGAAATAATTGAAACCCTATTACCAACGCAATCAAAATATTCCTCATTTTCTTTCCCATTTGTGCTCCTTTCAAAAAAGGACCCCGTATAAAACATACAGAGTCCTTTTTTCATCTGATTTTTTTCCTAAAACAGGTTTCCCATTGTATACAGATCCAAATACCAAGAACGATCTACTTTTATCACAGATACTTCCAGCGAATTACTTATTTCTGTTTCATCTCCCTTCAAAGTAAACTCTACCTCTACAGTTTTAGCTGCAGATACTTTTACGTTTATATCTTCATAATTGCTTTTTAAATCATTCAGGTCATCACCTGTCACATCTTCAACATTTGTCATTTTATAAGACAGTTTCCAGTCATCTCCCAGATATTGATCTATGTAATCTACTTGTTTCTTGAGAGAATCATTCGTCTCCTCTACCAGCTCTGTTTTACTATATCCTGTCTCCTCTAATTCTTTATCTAATACTTTTTCTGGAAGCAACTCTACAATAGATTGTGCATCTACTGCAAACTGAGACGTTACAAATGTATCTATTGTCTTTTTGTAGCTTCTTCCCCCAAGTGTATAAACAAGAAGTACGACTGCTACAATCACACACAATGCTAATACAATACCCTTTTCTCTGTTTTTTTTCGCAGTTGACTTTTCATTTAGCGCTTTTCCACATTTACTGCAATATTTTGCCCCATCTGGATTTTCTGTTCCGCATTTTTTGCAAAGCATTTATTTCCCTCCACATTTTGAAATTTTTATCACGAACGCTATTTTATTTGGATTCAGATTGCCACATTCTTTGCATCCCTTCCATAATTTCGTTCAGCTCTTGTTTTCGGCTCTGAACTTGGTATGCAGATACCCGCATACATAAAATAAATGGTGCATCCAGAATCAAGAAAAACAATGCCATGATTCCGATTCCATTAATGAGCATTCCTGCCGCCGCTACCAGCAACAATACTGACATTATTATTCCTACAATTTTAAATCCTTTAGCTCGTTTTTGATATGCTTCTACCTCTGCCATAAGTTCATCTGGATTTCTAAATTTTCTTCCGCATTTTTAACAAATCCAATATGTTTTCTGTTGTAAGCCGCTTGCCCCGGCAATAACTCCAGCCTTCGTACCAGCAAATGCAGAAACACCCATTCCGCTTACTACAGAACCTCCTATATCCCGATCTCCTATAATGTTTAAGTCTTTTCCTCCACACCGTGGACAACAGATTTTTACATATGTAGCTGTTTCCATATCTTCCTCCTAATTTATTCCTTTTTATCTATTTTTTTGCTGTTAATGGATGAAACGCTTGAATCGTAATTCCTCGATACTCCAGAATACCTTCATCTCCCACTGCAATGAATATGGTGTCTGCATGAAAACTTCTAAGTTTTTTACGCTCTCCATTTTCAAATTCAACTACATACCATTCGATGTTTCCTTTTTGTACTGGTTTTTCCAGAATTTTTACTTTCGCTTTTTCCAGTGGCTTGGAATTGTCTTTTGATTTCAAAATAAAATATCCAATCCAGGAAGCGATTCCTATCACTAAAATAACTACAACAAATGCAAAAATATCTTCATTAGAAAAACTGCTGCCGCCGATACGTACATATGTCATTTGATTTTCCTCCTGCTTGTCAAACATTAATCCTAAACTATTCTTTAAATTCACTATAGGGAATCGGATCATCATCAAGCCTGTTCGAGTAATATACCACGCTTACATCTCGGGCTTTTCCTTGCAGATACAGAAAAACCGAGTCTGATCTCCATACGACTGAATTACCGTTTTCTAAATTTCCAACATGAATTATTCCACTTGTTGCACCACTTAAGCTGATGTTCTCTGTAGATGTAAAATCAAATAAACTCTCTACCGTACTGCCTTCTGGAACTTGAACCACAACGCTGCCATCTGTAACTTCTTTAGTTTCTGATGTTGACTTACCACATCCAATCAGAATCATCATACTTAAGGACAGTAGAAACAAATACACCTGTTTTTTTCGTGTCATAACACATTCCTCCTGCTTCTATATCTTTGGTTTTGGACTTCTATTTTTTTCTTTTTCATCCCTCCTCCTTAAAAACTTTGTTACCCCATTTTCAGAAAGTGTACTTTTGCAAACCAGAAAATACATTTCATTTCTTTAGATATTTTCACCAAAACACATTGCCTTTTTCTTTCTAATACTGTATAATATGACACAACGCATTAAATTTTCAGAATTTGCAAAAGTACACCTTTACGAATTCTGTTTTCTTCCCATTTGCCTTTCATCTTCCATCTTTCTTATCTTTCCATAAAACGTCCCCACCGGCATATCACATGCTTTCGCAGCTTCCTTTAATGTCATCTTTTTTGCTCTCCATTCCCTATGAACCTCATCAAAATTATCCGGTACCGACCGCGGCGGTCTGCCAAATTTCACTCCTTTTGCTTTTGCTGCTGCAATCCCTTCTGCCTGCCGTTGACGGATATTTTTACTTTCACTTTCTGCCACGAAAGACAATACCTGTAAAACAATATCGCTCAAAAAGGTTCCCATCAGATCTTTTCCCCTTCGGGTATCGAGTAATGGCATATCAAGGACAACAATATCAACGCCTTTTTCTTTTGTCAGTACACGCCATTGTTCCAAAATTTCCTCATAATTTCTTCCCAATCGATCAATACTTTTTATATACAGCAAATCGTCTTTCTTTAATTTTCGTACCATTTTTCGATATTGCGGACGGTTAAAATCTCTGCCCGACTGCTTATCCAGATAAATATTCTTTTCCAAAACACCAATTTGTTTTAACGATAATAACTGCCGGTCCTCATTTTGATCCCGGCTGCTTACTCGTATGTAGCCATAAATATTCATAGCGTGTTCCCTTCTTTTATAAAATTTTGCATCACAGGAAATTTTACATGCTCGACATGAAACTTGTGATCACAAAATTTCATCGACATCTCTTTTCAGACACGTTATGATAAAACATCTTTAAGAACACATATTTTTGTATAGTGATATATTACGCTCGCTTATCTGACCATTATTCTCCCAATCAAAATTGGTCCACTGGACCAATTATTGATATGCATAGCAATAAAAAAGCAAGGCAGCATGCCACGAATTTTCCTGTGACCTACTGCCTTGCTTTTTTATTTTATTCTTTTTCATTTAAGCCTTTTCTATCAGACATTCATGCTTTTTCGTCTTTTTATCATAATTAATTCCAACCAGCAGAATGTCTCCAATATAAGGTTCCAATGATGCAATGTACTTTTTCTCTTTGATCTGATTCAGTGCCGTATGGGCAGAATGATTCCATTTCAGTTCTACGAGAAGTGCCGGGTAATCACTGCGAAATTCCGGTTTCGGAAGATAAACAAAGTCTGCAAAGCCCCTTCCTGTCGGCAGCTCACGAATCGGCTTGAAGTAATACTTCATGGAGCTTAAATAAGCAATCGTCAGAACGCTGCTCAGCGAATTTTCATCATGGTAAGTGATGACAGACGTATAGGAAGAGTGAATCTTCTCGATTTCATCAGCAACTGTTTCGGTATCTAAATCAAGCGTCGCATCAAGAAGCTGATCCGAGGCCGCCTGAAAAGCCATCATTTCATCCCATCTTTTCCGCCGGGTTGCAGCAGTTAATTCCTGACGAAGTTCCTCATTTGGAATAAATGCTGACTGCGTATTCTGATCATAGCCAAGATAACCCAAATGAATCAAATAAGTGAGAACATCATCTTTACTGGAAAAATTGATCATATCATTCTGAAAACAGGAGACATCAACTTCAACAGAAGATCCAGAAAGCATAGTGATAACAGCAGTTTTCAATCCGTCAAAATCCATATTGATGAGCGGGACAATCGCGTCATACGTGCCTGTGCGGGACCAGTAGCTCTGATATTTATTCCAGCGAAGGACTTCGACAACAGCTTTTCTCATTAAAATTATTCAGTGCTGATTGTGTCTGCACTTTTTTTATTGGGAGAATACCAGTCAGATACGCAAGCGCAATATATCTGGTTGGCAGCGTTCCTTTAAAAAGGCCACGCAGAAAATTAATGTACGAATCCTGGATTTTTGTATCAGCAGATGCATCACGAATTAGAACATCCCATTCATCAATAATAATGACAAAACGTTTCTGTGTTGCAGCATTAATCAAAGACAGCGCTTCCGGTAAAGAAGTAATGCTTTCTGGCAGTTCATCCGGATATAAAATTCTCAGTTCCTGAAGCGTATTTTGTATGATAAAATCCACAAGTTTTTCCGGTCCGCCCGAGGGTTCCATACACCATTGCACATCAAAATGAATGACATCATATTTGTTTAAATGCTTTTCCCAATCCGGTGTCTGACTGATTTTCAAAGATGAAAACATATCTCTGGAGTCACATCCTCTGCTGTAATAAGCCGTCAGCATATCCGCCGTAATCGATTTTCCAAACCTGCGCGGACGACTGTTGCAGATAAATGCATCCGTAGATTCCAGAACGCTGTTCGTATATTCAATTAATCCAGATTTATCAACGTAGATCTGGGCATTCAAAGCACTCTGAAACGCACTCTGATCCGGATTCACAAATAATCCCATATGGCTGCAAACTTCCTTTCTTTCATAATGCAATACGTGTTAGATATATTTTATTATAGCGTGTATAATAACGGATGTCGATGAAATTTTGTGATCATCTTTCACCCGCAACCAACAATTTCTCCCCCCTTTTCCCTCAACTTATTGTATAATAAACATATTAGAGTTTTTTACACCAAACTCACAACGCATGCCAGCTCACTTGCCAATACGCGGACGCTGGAGATGGTGGATGTGCAGCTTGCCTGGCTGATTCTCCGGGCGCTCTACTATTATTATAAAAACAGTATGAGGAAAACGAGGACAAATCCGTTCTTGAGGAATATATCTTTTGCATTTTCAAGGTCGTCACCGTCGGCTACAACGTGATCCAGGGTTCCGACAAGGGACGCGCGACGAACAAACTGAATGACATCTACCGCAGTGTATCCATTGAAGCTGCAGAAACCGCAAAAACTTTATGCAGAACCCGGAACTCTTTGCCTGTCTTTCTAAAGAACGTAAGGAAAATCTGCTGGGAACACTGCTGTTCCGCCCTTCCATTTACGAGCGTCTTTATTATGAGGAAGAAATGGTCCGCAAGCAGATCGTCTGTTATGAAGAATTTCTGCAGATCGTCCGCAATCCGCAGATCCGTGCCGCAGCGCCGGAGATTGATTTTGAATTTGAAGAGTTTTCCGCAAACTCCTACCTCTCCCTTGTCGATGAATATTTATACTGGAACAAAGTACCCGGGGACATTCTGCTCCGCCTGAAAAAAGCCGCCGAAGACGCCCTCGCCTATGCCAGAGAAAACAAAAATTTCCGCCAGAACGAAGAAACCCTGCTTGGAACACTACACACAATCCAGGGCTATCTCGGCGAAATTTCGATTTCCGAGATGCTGGACACCTACGTCAACTGGCTGAACGGCGCCGATCCGACGCAGTATGACTGGATGAACGTGGAAAACAACCTGCTCCCGGTGCTCTACACCTTCTGGCTCTGCGAAGCCCGCCCGGAATGGACCGACACCTGCCGCTTATTTTTGCTCGAAGGCCAGCGCAAATCATTCGAATACATCAAAAATTCCCGCGACAAGGGCGCTTACGAATGCATGCAGCGTTTCACAAGCTACATCATGAACTCCTACATCGAGCTCGACAGCGGCATTCCGTTCCGCCATTATTATGAAAAGTTTGCGCGTTCCCTTTTCAATGAGGAATTTGACCTGATCCGACTGCCTCGATGCGGCAACCGATTCCGTCGGACGCGCCTACAGCTCCAGCAAAAATTTTGCCGATATGCTCGCCGATCTCCGCTGCAACGCAGGCCGTATGTTCAACCCGGATCTCGTACAGCTCTTTGTTTCCAAGATTTCCTGCCGTCTTCTCACCAGCAGAATAATACGCTTATGCGAATCACGTGATTGCTGTACCTGTCTGCATGGCCTAATCAGAAACATAGCGCATGGTGCAAACACATTTTAATGTTGGTGTTCACTTTGTTAATCTTCATGTGAACATTGTTTTTGAAAAAATTATTTTTTATTATTTTATGTTCACTATAGTTCATTTTATTATTGAACATTCTGTTGACACAGATAAAAGAAAACTGTTTACATTTTGAAAAAAATATACTAAAATAAGAAACAGGCAAATCTCCGCCGGGCGAAAAAACGGCGGAGATTTTTCTGGGAAAAAGGGCAAAAAAGCAGAAAATAAATTCTGCAGATCAGCCCGGAAAACATGAAAATACATTTTGTATTATTTTACAGGGAGGAACTCATACTATGAAAGAAATCATCCAGGGCTTCTACCAGAAGAAACATTTCTGGACCCGCCTGATTCTGGTCATCGCTGCCGTCATCCTGATGGGCTTTGCGCTCTCATGGCTGCTTCTCGTCGATCTCGGCACCGATCCGTGTACCTTGTTAAACCAGACCATCTCCACCCGCCTCGGCATCAGCATCGGAAACTGGCAGGCGCTCTTCAATACCGTCCTGCTCATCTTCGTTATCATTTTCGGCGGCAGAAACTTAGGCTTCGGAACCCTCGCAAACATGTTTCTCGTGGGATATTCCATCGACTTTTTCTCCTGGATCTGGGCGAAAGTCCTTCCGGCAGACCTCTTCACCTCGATGGGTGTGCGAATCGCCGTGCTGATCCCGGCGCTGATCCTGTTTATCCTTGCCGCATCCTTCTATATGGATGTTGATATGGGAACTGCACCGTACGACGCAGTATCCTTCATTATCTCCACCCACCTGCCGAACGTTTCGTTCCGTGTGATCCGCATCGTCTACGACTTCGTTGTCACCGCGATCGCCGTTCTGCTCGGCGGAAAACTCGGCATTGTTACCGTGCTGATGGTTATTACCCTCGGTCCGGTCATTGAATGGCTGGGAAATATCATGAAACAGCATCTGAATATTTTTGATGACTGAAATCATTGCTTTTCCGCGCTTTCTATACTACAATAGAACTACCAGATGATCTTTTTTCTAAAAGAAAAGCCTGCCTCCGGGACTCACATCTCTGTGGCAGGCTTTTCTTCCCTAAAAATAGCCGAAAAAAGACTCAAAAAGCAGAAAATCATTTATATTAAGGAGGTTTTTCCTATGAGCAACACCCCAAACCCTGTTTACGAAAAACTGATGAAATGCTACGAGAGCTTCCGCTCCCAGATCGATTTCCAGCCGGAAGTCGCACTGATTCTCGGTTCCGGCCTCGGTGATTTTGCGAATGATATCCGCGTTACCGCAACCCTCGATTACCATGATATCGAAGGCTTCCCGGTTTCCACTGTTCCGGGCCACGCGGGCCGTTTTATCTTCGGCTACGTCGGCGATGTGCCGGTTGTCTGCATGCAGGGCCGCGTTCATTATTATGAAGGCTATCCGATGACCGACGTCGTTCTCCCGACCCGCCTCATGAAGCTGATGGGCGCAAAAGCACTGTTCTTAACCAACGCCGCCGGCGGCATCAAACAGGGCACAAAGCCAGGCTCTCTGATGCTGTTAAACGGCCAGATCGCCTGCTTCGTTCCATCTCCGCTTATCGGACCGAACATCGACGAGCTCGGCACCCGTTTCCCGGATATGAGCCAGATCTACGACCTTGAATTCCAGAAAATCGCACGGAAAGCCGCAGCCAGCCTTGATATCGACCTGATGGAAGGCGTTTATCTGCAGCTCACCGGCCCGCAGTACGAGTCCCCGCAGGAAATCGCCATGTGCCGCACCCTCGGCGCAGACGCGGTCGGCATGAGCACCGCCTGCGAAGCCATCGCTGCACGCCATATGGGCATGCGCGTCATCGGTATTTCCTGCATTACCAATCTTGCCGCCGGCATCTCCCCGCAGCCTCTGTGCCATGCGGAAGTTCAGGAGGCAGCTGACATGGTTGCACCGCAGTTCAAAAAACTCGTTGCCGCAACGATTCAGGGCATCGCAAAGACACTGTAAACACACAGCGGCGGGGGGCTGTCAAAAAAACAGGCCCCCGCCGCTGAAAACAGCACGTAAAATAAAGGAGAGATCTTTTTTGAATACACGTTTTTACAACGCAAAAATTCTCGTACTCGACGCTGAAAACCATTTTTCCATCGCCGAAGACGAACTTCATGTCACCGGCGACACCATCACCTATATCGGACCTGGTAGAAAAGCAGATCCAGATGCCGCAGAGACCCCTGTCTTCGACCGCGAAATTGACGCCCGCGGCAATCTCCTGATCCCGGGCTTTAAAAACGCACACACGCACACCCCGATGACCTTCCTCCGCTCCTACGCGGACGATCTCCCGCTCCACGAATGGCTCGAGCGCCAGGTCTTCCCGAACGAGGCAAAGCTCGCCGGGGACGACGTTTACTGGCTCAATATCCTCGGCATCATGGAATATCTGACGAGCGGCATCACCTCCAATTTCGACATGTACATCCAGCAGAAAAACAGCATCGCTGCCACGGTCGACACCGGATTCCGCACCGTTCTTACCAGCGGTCTCAACAACTTCGTCGACAGCCCGGAAATTCTCGAAGAGATGTATAACTATGTCAACGAACTCTCCGACCGCACCTCGTATCTGCTCGGTTTCCACGCCGAATATACGACCGGCGGCCCGCTTCTTGAAGCCGTTGCCAAACTCGCCGAAAAATACCATTCCCCTGTCTGGACACACAACGCCGAAACAAAAAGCGAAGTCGAGGGCTGTAAAGAGCGCTGGGGACTCACCCCGACACAGCTGATGGAACGCTTAGGCATGTTCCAGTACGGAGGCGGCGGCTACCACTGCATCTGGATGGAGGACCGCGATTTTGAGATCTTCCGTGACCGGAAACTGACGGCCGTTACCAATCCCTCCTCAAACCTGAAGCTCGCCTCCGGCATCTGCCCGCTGAAGCGTTTTTACGATAACGGCATCAACCTCGCCATCGGCACCGACGGACCGGCCAGCAACAACTGCCTCGACATGTTCCGCGAAATGTTCCTGACCACCGGTCTTTCCAAAGTCCGTGAGATGGACGCCGCAGGAATCCCGGCTGATGCGATACTCTACATGGCAACCGCAGGCGGCGCACACGCGATGCAGATCGATGACTGTGACCGTCTCGCCGTTGGCAAAAAGGCGGATCTCGTCATGATTGATCTGCACCAGCCTAACATGCAGCCGGAAAATAATCTGATCAAAAACCTCGTTTACAGCGGCAGCAAACAGAACGTAAAGCTTACCATGGTAAACGGTCAAATTCTCTACGAAAACGGCGAATTCCGCATCGGCTTTGACCCGGAAGAAATTTATGCAAGATCCAACGCCATTATCCGAAGAATTTCCGGCTCGCATGCAGATAATTAGTGGATTTCACGCAGTTTTTCCTTTGCTTGACATACTTTTTTCTTTTATATTATAATGTAGCCATACATGCAGAAACGCTGTACCGATTGAAAGGAGAATACTATTATGAAAAAGAAAGTAGTTAGCTTACTGCTTGCAGCCGCCATGACAACTGCTGCACTCGCAGGATGCGGTTCCTCCAATGGATCCTCTTCCTCCGACGCATCCACAGGTGCCGATTCCACCAGCGCAACTTCCGCTTCTGCTTCCACAGACGGAGAAAAAAAAGACGCCGCAGGTGAGAAAATTGCCATGATCACAGACTCCGGAGATATCACCGACGAATCCTTCAACCAGATCACCTGGGAAACTGTATGCGCCTACGGCGATGCAAACGGCGTAGAGTACGAGTACTACAAACCGGCAGAGGATACCGATGAAGAGCGTATCAACTCCATCGATCTTGCTGTTTCCGAGGGTGCTACCGTTGTTGTAATGCCAGGTTACCTGTTCGGACCTGCCATCGCTGAAGAGCAGGACACCTATCCGGATGTAACCTTCATCGCAGTCGATGTTACCGAAGGTGATATTGTAAAAAACGGCAAAGCTGTTGATCTCGGAAAGAACGTGTACATCTGCTCCTTCGAAGAAGAGCAGGCCGGCTACCTGGCTGGATACGCTGCAGTAAAAGACGGCTACACAAGCCTTGGTTTCCTCGGCGGTATCGCTGTTCCGGCCGTTATCCGTTTCGGTTACGGTTATGTACAGGGTATCAACGCTGCTGCTGAAGAAGACGGCGTAGATGTAAACGTAAAATATTACTATGGCGGCCAGTTCTACGGCGATGACTCCATCACCGCCCGTATGGAGGGCTGGTATGCAGACGGAACACAGGTTGTATTCGCCTGCGGCGGCGGTATCTGGACATCTGCTCTGGATGCAGCTGAGACACACGACGGAAAAGTTATTGGTGTAGACGTTGACCAGCGTTCCAAAATCGGCGAGCGCTGCCTGACTTCCGCTATGAAAGGTCTTCCAAGCGCCATCAACAACGCTCTGGATTCCTACTTCAGCGGAAACTTCTCTGAACTTGGCGGAACTGCTCAGCAGCTTGGACTGAAAGACGGAGATTACATCGGCCTTCCTACCGATTCCGAATCCTGGGGATTCACAACCTTCACACAGGATCAGTATGAAACTGTACTGGCTGGTATCCGCGATGGTTCCATCGAAATCTCCAGCGATACAGAAAATCAGCCGGAAGTAGGTTCTCACGTAACCGTTGATTACATCAGCTAATGTGCATACTGTTTCTGTAACAATATGCCTTTTGGGGAAGAGAATATTATTTCTCTTCCCCTTTTTTTCTGCCATGCAAAATGCTATACTAGACATAATGAAAGCCCGCAGTTCTGCCCTGTGGAGGAAAATATAAGTAACTAAATATATTGTCAAATGTGATATAATGTGTTTAAACATACAAAAGGAGAATCATATTATGAACACATCAAATATCACAAACTACAAGCCGAAGGATTTTGCTGAATTGTTAGGGATATCTGTTAAAACGCTACAGCGTTGGGACAGAGAAGGGATTTTAAAAGCAAATCGAACTCCAACTGACAGGCGTTATTATACGTATGACCAATATCTTCAATTCAAAGGCATAAATATCGAAAATGATAAACGTCAGGCAGTTATTTATGCCAGAGTATCTACAAAAAATCAAAAAGACGATTTGCAAAACCAGGTCGCATTTTTACGACAGTTTTGTAATGCCAGGGGAATCATTGTAGACCAATGTATCGAAGAGTATGGAAGTGGTCTTAATTACAACCGCAAAAAGTGGAATAAATTATTAGATGAAGTAATGGAACAGAAAGTAAAAACGATCATCATAACCCACAAAGACAGATTTATCCGATTCGGTTATGATTGGTTTGAAAAATTCTGTATGAAATGCAACACAACGATCGTGGTGGTAAACAACGAAGAATTATCACCACAGGAAGAACTTGTACAGGATATTGTTTCCATACTTCATGTGTTCTCCTGCAGGCTGTATGGACTTCGTAAGTATAAAAAACAAATAGAGAGGGACGAGGAAATTGCTAAAGAGCTTCAGGACGGAAATTCATCCGACAGAAGAGCAGAAAGTCAGGATTCATAAAACAATAGGAACTTGTAGATTTATTTATAATTTCTATCTGGCCCATAACAAAGAACTTTATCAAAATGGCGAAAAATTCATGAGCAGCAGTAAATTCAGAGTCTGGCTGAATCATGAATACCTTCCACAACATCCAGAATATTTATGGATTAAGGAAGCATACTCAAAAGCGGTGACCCAGGCAGTAAATCATGGACAGACTGCATTTAAAAAATTCTTTAATCATGAAAGTGCTTTTCCGAAGTTCAAAAAGAAAGGCAGATCAGATGTGAAGATGTATTTCGTAAAGAATAATCCGAAAGATTGTCGCTGCGAGAGACACCGAGTTAACATTCCATCACTTGGATGGGTTCGTATCAAAGAAAAAGGATACATTCCTACGACGAAAGAAGGATATATCATAAAAAGCGGCCATGTTTCCATGAAAGCGGGCAGATATTATGTTTCGGCTCTTATAGAAATTCCTGATAATAAAACTGCTGATCTTTCTAACGAAGGAATCGGCATCGACCTGGGGTTAAAGGATTTTGCCATTGTTTCAAATGGTAAGACATATAAGAATATCAACAAATCAGCAAGATTAAAGAAATTAGAAAAACGACTCGTTCGGGAACAGAGATGTCTCTCCCGAAAGTATGAAAATCTAAAGAAAGGAGAGTCCACTCAAAGAGCGAATATACAAAAACAAAAACTTAAGGTACAAAAACTTCATCATAAAATAGACAATATCCGTACGGATTACATCAATAAGACAATCGCAGAGATCGTAAAAACCAAACCATCTTATATAACGATTGAAGACTTAAACGTATCGGGAATGATGAAGAACAAACATCTTTCAAGAGCAGTTGCTTCGCAGAAGTTTTACGAATTCAGAATAAAGCTTAAGGCGAAAAGCAGGGAAAATGGTATTGAGCTTCGGGTTGCAGACAGATGGTATCCATCATCAAAAATCTGCCATTGTTGTGGAATGATCAAGAAAGATTTAAAACTTTCAGATAGAATATTTCGATGTCATTGTGGCTATGTCGAAGACAGGGATTTCAATGCGGCACTGAATCTGAGAGGTGTAAAAACTTACAAGATTGCATAAGGACGCAAATGTAAGTATGTACCGAAGGCTATTTCGGGAATTAACGACTGTGGAGTGTACATGGATCTACGAGTAGATATGATTTCGGTCAATCAAAAGTATACACAAGGAAGCAGTAAGTAAGATTCGTGAGAACTTACATTATCTCGATGTGATAAGTATATTTAATCACATTTTGAGTGGCAG
>QWCE01003421.1_pt1 | contig 17636 bp, 13 predicted proteins | sample 1972531 | NCBI WGS metagenome assembly QWCE01 (sample SAMN09866716, study PRJNA288562) | Human gut metagenome isolate term4_stool, whole genome shotgun sequencing... | reverse complement strand
GGTCATAGCCTCGGTCTGGTCGTGGGTAACGTAGATGAAGGTGGTAGCCAGCTTCTTGTGCAGCTTGATGATCTCGGTGCGCATGCTGGTACGCAGCTTGGCATCCAGGTTGGACAGGGGCTCGTCCAGCAGGAAGACTGCCGGGTTACGGACCATTGCACGGCCCAGAGCAACACGCTGACGCTGACCACCGGACAGAGCCTTGGGCTTGCGGTCCAGCAGGTGCTCGATCTCCAGGATCTTGGCTGCCTCATGCACGCGCTTGTCGATCTCGTCCTTCGGGGTCTTGCGCAGCTCCAGACCGAATGCGATGTTCTTGTAAACGGTCATGTGGGGGTACAGAGCGTAGCTCTGGAACACCATGGCGATGTCGCGGTCCTTCGGGGGAACGTCGTTGATCAGACGGCCGCCGATGTACATTTCGCCCTTGGAGATCTCCTCCAGGCCGGCGATCATGCGCAGGGTGGTGGACTTGCCGCAGCCGGAGGGGCCGACGAAGATGATGAATTCCTTATCCTGGATCTCCAGGTTGAAGTCGGTGACGGAAGGAGCGGTAGCACCCGGGTAGATCTTATAGATGTGCTGGCAGCTAATCGAAGCCATAATCGTTTGCCTCCATAATCTTGTGTTTGCAGCGCCCTTGACGGCGCTTCGGTTCGTTGGTATTATAATAACAGATTATTTTGTGATATAAAATAGCATTTTATTGATTTGAGGTGTCGGATATTGCTGTTTGACTGGAATGCCGTGGCCGCACCCGGGCAGGTGCAGGACGTGCAGCCCTGCGCGCCCATCACCCTGACCGGCGACGGGCTGTGGGTCTGCCTTGTTTCCAGCGGGCGGTGCACCGCCAGTGTGCCATCGGCCGGGCCCCTGCCCGCCGGGGCTGCGCTGCTGCTGCCGCCCCAGAGCGTCCCGGCCGGGCATCTGGTGCTGAGCCGCGCCCCGCTGGTGCTGGAACCGGAGGGCAGCTGCCACCTGCTGTGCGTCCAGCTCACCGGGCAGGCCAGCGCCCAGTTTCTGGCCGGGCTGCACGAGCTGCCTTTTCTGGCCCGGGGCGAGACCTGCCCCGCCGCCGCCGAGCTGCTGGACCGCCTTGCCTCGGAGCAGGACTTGCCGGGCCGGGTGCGCAGCCAGCTGGCCTTTGCCCTGTTGTGTGAGCTGGCCGACGCCGACAGCGCCGCCCCCGCCCTGCCGCCGCTGGTGCAGGCCGCCATCGCGGACATCCGGGCCAACTACGCGGGCCTGTACGGCGTGGAGGAGCTCAGCGAGCGGCTGGGGGTGTCCAAGAGCCATCTGGTGCGCACCTTCACCGCCGCGCTGGGCATCCCGCCGGGGCGCTACCTGACCCGGGTGCGGGTGGAAGCCGCCCAGCGGCTGCTGCTGCATCGGGAGTACACGCTGGACGTGGTGGCCAGCCTGTGCGGCTTTTCCGGTGCCAACTACCTGTGCCGGGTGTTCAAAAAAGAAACCGGCCAGTCCCCCGCACAATGGCGGGCGCTGGCCGGTCACACTGCGCAGTCCGGGCTTTCGCCCGAAGAAGCTCTGCGCGAGCAGGAACTTTATATTTAAGATCTTGCCGCTGCCTTTTTCTCGTTCTTCACCCGGTACATCTCGGCGCCTGCACGTTCTACCGCGCTGCCGAGTTCTTCCTCGCTGGTGTCGAACACCGCATAGCCCGTCGAGACATCCGGCAGCCAGGGCAGCTGGGCACGGTTGTTCTGCAGCCTGCAGGCAAAGGCCGCGTTCAGCTGATCGATCCTGTCCACATTCCGGGTCAGGATCACGCAGAATTCATCTCCGCCAAGAATGCTTGCAGTATAATAGCTATTCACTTTCGTTCCTCGTATCCACACAATTACCGGCAAATTCCGGTCTCTGCCGTAAGGATAGCAGGCCATACCCGCCCATTCCCATTCAAGTAAAGTTCCTGTCAAGCATTCTGTTTTTTGCGGATATTTCACCGCTGGAACTCACACAGTCTGCTTTTTCTTCCGCAACAGCAAAAACAGGGTCAGCAGCGCCGTCAGCAGCTCCGATGCCGGGAAGGCCGCCCACACGCCGTTCATGCCAAAGAGGGCGCTCATCACCAGCGAGCAGACCACAATGGCCGCCACGCCGCGGCAGATGGAGGTGACCGAGGCTTCCAGCGGGCGGTTGGTGGCGCTCAGGTAGCCCGCCGCCACGATGTTGAACCCGGCAAAGAAGTAGCCCACGAAGTACAGCCGCATGCCGTTGTGGGCAAACCGGGCCATCTGCGCCGAGTTTTCACTGTTGAACCAGCCCACCAGCGTGTCGGTCATGCCGAACACCACCGCGTACAGCACGGCCGCCAGTGCCAGCGCGGTGCAGCTGCCCAGAATGAGCAGCTTCCGGGCTCCGGCGCGGTCGCTGTGGCCGTAGCAGCGGCTCACCAGCGGCTGGGCACCCTGGGCCACACCGTTGAAAATGGCGGTGGCCACCAGCGCAAAGTTGGCCACGACGCCGTAGGCCGCCACGGCCACATTCCCGGCCAGACCCAGCAGCAGGAAGTTGAACACCGTCGTGGTCACGCCGGAGGACATCTCCCCCACAAAGCCGGAGATGCCCAGCTGGCAGCTCTGCCCCAGCAGCTTTGCCGAGGGCAGCTGCCGCACGAACTGCACCGTGTTGTCTTTTTGGAAGAAGTGGCGGCTGCAGATGGCGATGCTGAGCATCGGCGAAACGGCGGTGGCCAGTGCCGCACCGGCCAGCCCCAGCCCCATGGGGAACATGAAGATGTAGTCGAACACCACATTGAACAGGCTGCCGCTCAGCGTGGCCACCATGGCCAGCGAGGGCGCACCGTCGTTGCGGACAAAGGCCGACACGATGTAGTTGCACATAAAAAAGGGCGTGAACAGCAGAAAGATGCGCGCATAGGGGATGCCCAGCGCCACGATACCGGTATCGCCGCCCATGAGCCGCAGCAGTGTGCCGGGGCAGAAGATGCCCACCAGTACAAAGGGCACGGCCAGCAGGCAGGCGCAAAAGACGGCATTGGAGAAATACCGCTGTGCCGCCCGCTCCTCGCCCTGTGCGCGGAGGATGGCGTAGCGGGTGGCCGCACCCAGACCGATCATGGAACCGATGGCAAAAATGAAGTTATAAATGGGCAGGCAGAGGTTGAGCAGGGTCACGCCGTCGGTGCCCGCCGCCTGCGAGATAAAATAGGTATCGGCCAGAATATAGCAGGACGTGCCCAGCAGACCGAAAATATTCTGCGATACATATTTAAAGAACTGCTTTGTCAGATTCATCTTGGTTTTCCCTTTTTCCCGGAAATTGTCATACACAAAGCGGTATTGTAGCACACCCCGCGCGTCAAGTCAATTCCAAAACTGCCCTGCAGCGCAGAAAAAGGAAGCATCAAGCAAAGGAGAAGTGCACTATGGATTACAAACACGCAGCACAACAGGTCCTGGACTGCATCGGCGGAAAAGACAACATCCTGTCGGCCGCACACTGCGCCACCCGCCTGCGTCTGGTCATCGCAGACAACGCAAAGGTCAACAAGCAGGAGCTGGAAAACGCCGAGGGCGCCAAGGGCGTTTTTGAGGCACAGGGCCAGCTGCAGATCATCTTCGGCACCGGCACGGTGAACAAGGTATACGACGAGTTCATCCAGCTGGCCGGCATCGAGGGCGGCAGCAAGGAGGACGTGAAGCAGGCGGCCGCCGCCAAGGCACCCTGGTATCAGCGAGCCATCAAGACCCTGGGCGACATCTTTGTGCCCATCATCCCCGCCATCGTGGCTTCCGGCTTCCTGATGGGCATCATGGAAGCGCTGAACTTCATGGTGAACAACGGTTTCCTGAACATCGACACCACCGGCTCGGTGTATGTGTTCGCCAAGCTGTTCTCTAATACGGCCTACACCTTCCTGCCCATCCTCATCGCCTACTCTGCCGCCAAGGTGTTCGGCGGCAACCCCTATCTGGGTGCAGTCATCGGCATGATCATGATCCACCCCGACCTGCAGAACGCCTGGACCGTTTCCAACGGCGTCAACGTGATGCAGCCGGTGTTCGGCGGCCTGTACTCGGTGCCGCTGGTGGGCTATCAGGGCCACGTCATCCCGGTCATCATCGCCGTGTGGCTCATGTGCCAGATCGAAAAGCGGCTGCACAAGGCGGTGCCCGCCATGTTTGACCTGTTCGTCACCCCGCTGGTGTCCGTGTTCGTCACCGGTTACCTGACCCTGGCCGCCATCGGCCCCGTGTTCACCAAGTTGGAAAACGGCATCATCACCGGCGTGCAGACCCTCATCACCCTGCCCTACGGCATCGGCTCCTTCATCATGGGCGGCCTGTACGCGGTCACCGTCGTGGCCGGCATCCACCACATGTACACCCTGATCGACCTGGGCCAGCTGGCCCGCTACGGCTATACCTACTGGCTGCCGCTGGCCAGCGCCGCCAACGTGGCACAGGGCGGTGCCGCTCTGGCCGTGGCCCTCAAGAGCAAGGACACCAAGGTCAAGTCCATGGCCCTGCCCTCTGCCCTGTCCGCCTGCATGGGCATCACCGAGCCTGCCATCTTCGGCGTGAACCTGCGCTACTTCAAGCCCTTCCTCGGCGGCCTGCTGGGCGGTGCCTGCGGCGCATGGTACGCCAGCATCGTGGGTCTGGGTGCCACCGGCACCGGCGTCACCGGCATCTTCGGCATCCTGCTGCACCTGCATATGCCCCTGCAGTACATCATCATGATGGCCATCTCCTTCGGCGTGTCCTTCGCCGTGACCTGGCTCATCTGGAGCCCTGAGGAGGTCAAGGCATGAACGCACTCCAGCGCGACCTGAAAAAGCTGGTGCCTCTGGTGGAATCCCTCGGCGCGGAAAAGGCCGCCGCCGACCCCCACCGCCAGCGGTTCCACCTGCAGCCGCCGGTAGGCTGGCTGAACGACCCCAACGGCCTGTGCGTCTACGGCGGGCAGTACCACGCATTCTTCCAGTACGGCCCCTTCGACGTGAACGGCGGGGTCAAGCACTGGGGCCACGCCGTGAGCACCGACCTGCTCCACTGGGAGCAATTGCCGGTGATGCTCTATCCGGACGAGCCTTTTGACTGCCACGGTGCCTACTCCGGCTCGGCACTGGTGGAGGATGGCACCATGTACCTCTACTACACCGGCAACGTCAAGCACCCCGGCAATTTTGATTACATCAAAGAGGGCCGCGGGCACAACGTCTGCCTGGCCGTCAGCAAGGACGGCGTGACCCTCGACAGCAAGCAGTGCCTGCTGACTAACCGCGACTATCCCGCCGGGCTCACCTGCCATGTGCGGGATCCCAAGGTATTCGCCTACGAAGGCCGGTACTACATGGTGCTGGGTGCCCGCACGCTGGAGGACAAGGGCGAAGTGCTGGTGCTGGAAAGCACCGACAAGCTCCGCTGGACCCACATCAACACCCTGACCACCCCGGAGCCCTTCGGCTACATGTGGGAGTGCCCGGACCTGTTCTGTCTGGACAGGCAGTGGTATCTGGCGGTGTCCCCCCAGGGCATCGACTGCCAGAACGTCTACGGCTGCGGCTGGTTTGCCATCCACGGTGACTGGCGCGGGGACTGCACCCTGAGCGAATTCCACGAGCTGGACGCAGGCTTTGATTATTACGCCCCCCAGAGCTTTGTGGACGGCAACGGCTGCCGCATCCAGATCGGCTGGATGGGCATGCCGGACGCCGACTACGGCAACGCGCCCACCGTGGCCTACGGCTGGCAGCACTGCTTCACCGTGCCCCGCGTGCTGACGGCCGGGCCGGATGGCACCCTGCTGCAGAACCCGGTGCCGGAGCTGGACGCGCAGCGCAGCGCTGCCGCCCTGCATGCCGCCAGCGGCGAGGAAGTGTTCCTTGCCCCGCGCTTCGACCTGACCGCCGCACCCGCCGGAGACTTCTGCCTGACGGTTGCGCAGGGGGTGCAGCTGGTGTATACTGAACAGGACTGCACCTGCACCCTGCGCTTCACCGACCCCGCTCTGGCCGACGGCCGCACCGTGCGCCGCGCCCGGCTGGCAGCCCCCTGCCGCAGCCTGCGGGTGGTGGGCGACAATTCCTCGCTGGAAATTTTCCTGAACGGGGGAGCCACGGTGTTCAGCACCCGGTACTACCCTGCCCCCGGCGACGTGAGCATAAAGCTGACCGGGGCAGCCTGTGAACTCTGCAATTTGTGATCTGGAGGTTTTCTATGCCCGGCAATACTCTGTTTTCCATCGGCGAAGCGCTGATCGACATGATCCCGTCCCGCGTAGGATGCACCTTTGACGAGGTGCCGTCCTTCAGCCCGCGCACCGGCGGCGCACCGGCCAATGTCTGCGCTGCCTTTGCCCGTCTGGGCGGTGCCAGCAGCTTTCTCACCCAGCTGGGCGATGACCCCTTCGGCCACAAAATCGCACGGGAGCTGGAAGCCTGCGGCATCGACCTGAGCCATCTGGTGTTCACCGGCAAGGCCAACACCGCCCTTGCCTTCGTGAGCCTGGAGGAGGACGGCAACCGCACCTTCAGCTTTTACCGCAAGCCCTCGGCCGACCTGCTGTATGCCCCGGAGCAGATCGACCTGGCCTGGTTCCGCGACGCTTTTGCCCTGCACTTCTGCAGCGTCTCGCTGGTGGACAGCCCCATGCGCCACGCCCATCTGGCCGCCATCGGAGCCGCCCGGGAGGCCGGTGCGATCGTGAGCTTTGACCCGAACCTCCGTTTTCCCCTCTGGCCCGACCGGGAGATGCTACGCCAGACCGTGCTGCAGTTCCTGCCGCTGTCCAACATCCTGAAAGTCTCGGACGAGGAATTGGAGTTCCTCACCGGCACCGCCGACATCGAAGCCGCCCTGCCCCAGCTGTTTGCCGGGGATGTGCAGCTGGTGCTGTACACCTGCGGCAGCAAAGGGGCCTACGCCTACACCCGCGCCGCCCATGCCTTTGCCCCCTGCCAGAAGGTCAGGGCCGTGGACACCACCGGTGCGGGCGACGGCTTCATCGGCTCCTTCCTGTGGCAGCTGAGCCGGGACGGCGTGACGGTGGACAAGCTGGAAAAGCTGTCCTGCAAAAAGCTGAAGGAGTACCTGGACTTTTCCAACCGGTTCTGCGGCCTGAGCGTACAGAAGCACGGTGCCATCGACAGCTACCCCACCCTGCCCGAGATGGGCCTCTGATTTTCTCGCATCCTGCGCTCGTTCCGGCCTTTGCCGTCGGAACGGGCGTTTTTGTTTTCTGTATTGTAATATTGCACCACAATATAACAGATGTAACTTATTTCTGCACTCCTGTTTTTTGCCTGCCGGGTTGTGGTGGGCCGGAAGATGTGTTACCATAGAACCAACAGACAGGAGGTTCTTTATGCCGTTTGAATTCGCATTTCTGGACTGGCTGCAGCAGTTCCACAACCCGGTGCTGGATGCGCTGGCCGTCTTTCTCAACTACGCCGGTGAGCACGGTGAGGTCTGGATCGCGTTCACGCTGCTTTTGCTGCTGTTCCGCCGCACCCGCAAGGCCGGGTGCGCCATGGCCACGGCGCTGGTACTGTATCTGGTGGCCGGGGACTGCATCCTCAAGCCGCTGTTTGCCCGGCCCCGCCCCTGCGACGTAAACACGGCGATCACCATTCTGGTCAAGCGTCCCCACGGGCACTCCTTCCCCTCCGGGCACACGGCCTCGGCTTTTGCGGCAGCCTTTGCGCTCTGGCTGCAAAACCGGAAGTTGGGCGTCCCCGCGCTGGTGCTGGCGGCTTTCATCGCCTTTACCCGGCTGTACCTGTATGTGCACTTCCCCACCGATGTGCTGGGCGGCCTTGTGCTGGGCATTGCACTGGGTTTCTTCGCCTCGTGGCTCGTTGACAGGCTGGCAAACAAACCTAAGAAAAAACAAATCGTATAATGTAAAACACCCTCCGCTGGAGCAGAACGGCTCCAATGGAAGGTGTTTTTATTTGCTTTGTCGGCCACACTTTACGGTACCGGCCCACCACAGCACTCCCCTGTGAGGGCCGAAAAAAGAAGAACCGCCGCGTCGTTCTCTTGTGTGATGCAGCGGCTCTTCTTTTGCAGATGGGATCTTGCTTTTCTTCCTGTTGCAGGGGCTTATTTCTTAGCTTCGGCGCGCTTGCCCAGTGCGTAGGTTGCAACGAATCCCAGGACCACAGCCACAATCATCACGATGACCGAGACGATAAGGTTGTAACTGGAACCGGTGGGGTCAATGTAGGCAGGCAGGCTGATGAAGCCCGGCGTGGAGATAACGTACTGGGTCATGCCCAAGATACCGGCCAACAGACCACCGATGCCGCCACCGATCATAGCGCCAATCAGCGGGTAGGTCTTGGGGAACAGCACACCGTAGACGCCCGGCTCGGTGATGCCGCACAGAGCGGTGATACCGGCGGAAACGCTGACGGACTTTTCTTCCACATTCTTGGACAGCAGGGATGCGGCCAAGCAGGCACCACCAACGGCCACGTTTGCGGGAGCCATGCCAGTGCAGATCAGCGGGTCAGAGTTGACAGCTGCCATCAAGGCAAAGACCACAGGGTAGGTAGCGTTGTTCATGCCAAAGAAAACCATCAGCGGGGTGGTGATGCCGATGACCATGACGGCCAGCGCGGGAACTGCCTGGTACAGAGCGTAAACACCGTTTGCCAGCCAGGTGCCCACGGTGTTGCCGATGGGGCCGAGAACGATCAGGGTGACAGGCACCGTGATCAGCATGGTCAGCAGCGGGACGACGATGGTCTTGAGAAAGACTGGGATATGCTTTTGCAGGAACTTGTAGACCACGCTCATGAACAGCACGCCCAGAATAACCGGGAACACGGTGCTGTTATAGCTGATAGCCTGCACCGGGATGCCGAAGAAGTCCAGACCTTCGGCACCGTTGATGCTGGAGTACAGCAGGATCGCGCCCAGAAATGCGCCCAGGAAACCATTGGATTTCAGGCGGGCAGCGGCTGCAAAGCCGATGAAGATGGGCAGGAAGTAGAAGGTCGCCTGGTTGATGGCGTAGAAGATGGTGTAGGTGCCAGACTCCGCCGAGACGCCGAACACGTTGGTCAGCAGGGACAGCACCGCACCAGTCAGGCCGCCTGCCACCAGCACCGGGATCACCGGGCTGAACGTGCCGCCGATGAAGGAGAGGATCGCGTTGCCGATGTTGCCGTGATCCTGTGCCAGATCCTTGGCTGCGGCCTCATCGTCCTGCACGCTTCCGCCGGCCTGGATGCCGTCGATCTTGACGACCTCTTCATACAGGTCAGGGACATCCTGGCCGATGACCACCTGATATTCGCCGTTCTGGATGATGACGTTCAGCACGCCGGGCACCTGCTTGACGGCATCGGTGTCAAACTTGGATCTATCCCGCAGTACAAGGCGCAGACGGGTCATGCAATGGGTCGCGCTGACAATGTTGTCCGCTCCGCCGGCCTGCTTGATGATGCCGGCCGCCATGGCCTTATAATCTTTCTTCGCCATTATTTCAGCATCTCCTTTCCCCAGTCCTGACCGTTGGAACGGATCAGCTTGGAGTACCAGTAGAAGGAATCCTTCCGGATACGTTTCATGGACAGCTCTTCCACGCTCTTGGCCGCGTTCTGCTCCTCATCGGTGGTGTCGATGTACACCAGACCGTAACGCTTTGCCATGCCATTGCCGGTGGACAGCAGATCGGTGAAGGACCAGGGGTTGTATGCGATGACCTCGCAGCCGTCCTCGATGGCCATGCCCAGCTGATAAATGTGCTCCCGCAAGTAGTCGATGCGGCCCTGATCGTGCACCTGGCCGTCGGCGTCCTTCGTCTCATGGGCGCCGTAACCGTTCTCGGTGATCATCATGGGCAGGTGATAGTGATCCCACAGGTAACGCATCTCATAGCGCAGGCAGGAGGGGTCAATCTCCCAATCCCAGTCGGTGTACTCGACATAGGGATTGCGGGTCAGAGCGTAGCGGCCCGGCTCCACGGGGAACACCATCTGGCCCTTGACGCCGTTCTTATTCAGCAGATAATCCTGCTGTTTTGCGTCATGCGGCGCATACTTTGCAACGTTGCTGCGGTAGCAGTTGACGGCGATGAAATCGATTTTGGCGCTCTTCATCAGTTCTGCATCGCCGGGCTGCATTCCGATGTCGATGTCGTTCTCTTTCCAGTAGTGCTTGATAAAGTTGCTGTACTCGCCGTAAACATAGGTATCGATCCAGAACTTCTCGGTGAACTCCTCGGCGTTCATAGCAGCGATCTGATCCTCGGGGCGGCAGGTCTCCGGGTAGATGGGCACGCAGCCGGGCACAGGGCCGATCTTGCCGCCCGCCACCATCTCATGGCAGGCGTTGACAGCCTTGGCATGGCACAGGTTCATGATATGGTTGATCTTCCACTGATCCTTGAACCAGTCGTCACAGCCCTTGCTGACGCCCAGCCAGTTGCCATAGCAGATCTGCATATTCTGCTCGTTCAGCGACAGCCAGTATTTGACCCGGTCGCCGAAGTTCTCAAAGCAGACGCGGCAGTAGTGCTCGAATCTTTCCACGGTGTCGCGGCTTTTCCAGCCACCCAGCTCATCCACCCAGACCGGCAGGTCGTAGTGATACAGGGTAACGATGGGGGTGATGTTGTGGGCCACCAGCTCATTGATCAGATCATTGTAGAACGCGATGCCTTCGGGGTTCACCTTGCCGTCTGCATGAGGGATGATGCGGGACCAGCTGAGCGAGAAACGATAGCTGGAGAAACCGCACTCTGCCATCAGGGCCACATCTTCCTTGTAGTGATGATAGTGATCCGCCGCATAGGTGTTATCCGCAAACGGCTTCTTGGTCTTGGAGTTCAGGTCGATGATGGCCGGCGTGCGTCCGCCATCGGCGACTCCGCCTTCCACCTGCCAGGCAGCGCTGGAAGCGCCCCACATGAAGTTGTCCGGGAATTTGGGGTTGTGTCCGTAATACATAGTGTGATCCTTTCCATCTTTGTCAGTCTGTTCTGCCGTCGCAGAAACCCCCGCGGGTTCAATTCTTTGCAGGACTATCGTAACACATCTCCGACAAAAAATGGGGTTCGCGATGCGAACCCCGTTTGGATGGTTGAACAATTTATTCTTTTGTTTTTGAGCAGTTCCACGGTTTCACCCGTCATTCTGCACATCTTTGCACCCGCATTTTTTGAGAATCCGACAAAGGCAGTTCAGAAATTGGACCCTGCAGCAGGTCAGTCTCCCGGTATTTATTCACATAGTAGCTGTACAGGATATCAAAGAAATAGGTCATACCATACTGGGAGTACACCGTGCGGGCACCGCTGTTGTCCTTTTCGCTCAGGTAGATCACCTGATCGTAGCTTTTCCACATTTTTATGGCGTGGTTGACCGTCACCAGCACCTTATAGGCTGCAGCCTTCTGCACCATTGGCTCCATCAGGGTGGCAAAGTTGCCGGTGGCTGAAACTGTAATGAGCAGGTCCTCCGGTGTCAGCACTTTCAGATAATCCAGCGTATAGTGGGCATCGGACACGATCTGCACCAGCTTGCCCATGACCACCATGGACTGCTGGAAGCTGCGAGCCGCCATGCCGGAAAAATCCGAGGTGAAGAGCACCACATGTCGGCTGGCATGAATACTTTCGGCCAGCTTATCCAGTACAGCGGGAGTGGCAATGCGGTTGATCTCCTCCATCATCTCCCCGATGCTGCCGGAAAGGTGTTCCTTGTAGTCCGGACGCACGCTGTAGCCGATGAAGTAGTTGCACTGGCGCTTCCATTCATCGGCCTCAGCCTTCAGGTCGGAAAAGTTGTCAAAACCGATGGACTGGCAGAACCGCCGGATGCCGCTGCGGGACACATAGCAGGCATCCGCCACGTCGTAGATGTTCAGATCCCGCAGCTGGTCGAAGTGATACAAAAAATACTGCGCCAGCACATAGTACGGGTCTTTCGGTTCACTTTCGTTCATCACTGCCAGCAATGCCGTCATCAGGCTGAAAGCCGTATTTTTCATGGTTTTCTCCTTCTCTGTTTTTGCAGGAATCACACCCCAAAGAATTCCTTGGCGATGTCGGCGCTGCGCTTGGCGTCCTTGGCGTACCAGTCTGCGCCGATCTTTTCGGCGTATTCCGGGGTGAGCACGGCACCGCCCACCATGATCTTGCAGTCCAGTTTGGCTGCATGCAGGGCGGCGATGGTCTCCTCCATGCTCTTGAGGGTGGTGGTCATCAGGGCCGAAAGGCCCACCAGATGCACATCCTTTTCCCGCACGGTGTCCACCACGGTCTCCACCGGCACATCGCGGCCCAGGTCGATGACCTCAAAGCCGTAGTTCTCCAGAATGACCTTGACGATGTTCTTGCCGATGTCGTGCACGTCGCCCTTCACGGTGGCCAGCACGATGCGGCCCTTGCTGGCGCTGCCCTCGCCCTTCTGGGCAATGGCGGTCTTGATCTCCTCAAAGGCGCTCTGGGCGGCGCTGGCGGCCTGCAGCAGCTGCGGCAGGAAAAGGGTGCCCTTCTCATACTTGGCACCCACGATGTCCAGCGCCGGGATCAGGGCTTCGTCCACCACTTCCAGCGGCTGCTTTTCGGCCAGCAGGGCGCGGGTCTGGGCAGCGGCGTCGCCCTTCAGGCCCTTTTCCACCGCCTTGATCAGCGCCGCATAGGGACCGGAAATTTCAGCGCTCCCGTCGGAAGCTGCGGCCGCAGGCGCTGCCTGAGCAGCCTGTTTCAGGGCCGTGGAGGCCGGCACCCGGTTTGCGTAGCGCTCGATATACTGCATGCTCTGCGCGTCCCGGTTGGTCAGCACATTGTAGGCATATACGGCGGCCATCATCTCTTCACTGGAGGGGTTCATGATGGCCAGATCCAGCCCGGCATACATGGCCATGGTGAGGAAGGTAGTGTTCAGGTAGGGGCGGCAGGGCAGACCGAAGCTGATGTTGGACACGCCCAGGATGGTGCGCACGCCCAGCTCCTTCTTGCAGGCTTCCAGCGCCTGCACCGTGGCCAGCACATCCTTCTGCTGGGCGCTGGCGGTCAGGGTCAGGCAGTCGATGTAGATGTCCTCGCGGGGGATTCCGGCTTCCAGTGCCGCCTCGGTGATGCGGCGGGCAATGGCCACGCGGTCCTCTGCGGCGGGCAGGATGCCCCGCTCGTCGATGGCAAGGCCCACGATGGCCGCGCCGTACTTTTTGCACAGGGGCAGGATGGCCTTGAGCTTTTCCGGCTCGCCGTTGGTGGAGTTGACGATGGGCTTGCCGTTGTACACCCGCAGGCCGTTTTCCAGTGCCTGCACGTTGGAGGAATCCAGCTGCAGCGGCAGGCTGACCACGCTCTGCAGGGCCTTGACCACCTGCGGCATCAGGGCCGGTTCATCCACGCCGGGGGCTCCCACGTTCACGTCCAGCACCTGGGCCCCGGCTTCCACCTGGCTCACGGCTTGTTCCAGAACGTAGTTCATATCATTCTCCCGCAGTGCCTGCTGGAAGCGCTTTTTGCCGGTGGGGTTGATGCGCTCGCCCACCACAGTGATGCCGTCCACGTTGACATAATTCATGGGGGTGCACAGCACCGAGGGCATGGCGTGGGCCGGGCGGCCCGGCACACAGCCCTTGAACACCCCGTTCAGCAGCCGGATGAACTCCGGCGTGGTGCCGCAGCAGCCGCCAGCGGCAAACAGATTCAGCTCCCGGTAGGGCTTCATTTCCAGCGCAAACAGCTGCGGGGTAATGTCGTAGCCGCTGCCGTCGGCCCGGGGCAGGCCCGCGTTGGGCTTGACGAACACCGGGAAGTTGCCGGGCACGGCCTCGGTCAGGCGCTTTGCCATGGGGAAAATCTCCTTGGGGCCCAGCGAGCAGTTGATGCCCACGGCGCTGGCCCCCAAACCCCGCGCGGTGACGCCGAAGCTCTCCACCGTGCAGCCGGTAAAGGTGCGGCCGCCGGCTTCAAAACTCATGCTGGCTAGGATGGGCAGGCTGGAGTTTTCCCGGGCGGCCAGCAGCGCGGCCTTGAGCTCGTACAGGTCGGTGAAGGTCTCAAAAAAAATCAGGTCGGCCCCGGCTGCCGCACCGGCCCGCACGATGCGGGCGTATTCCTCCACGGCATCCTCAAAGGCCAGGGTGCCGTTGGGTTCCAGCAGCTCGCCCAGCGGGCCAACATCCAGCGCGGCAAGCGCACCATGGGGCGCACAGGCCCGCTTGCAGTTGGCAATGCCCGCCGCAATGATCTCTTCCAGACTGTAGGCGCTGCCCGCCAGCTTGTGGGCCGACGCGCCAAAGGTGTTGGCGTTGATGATGCGGCTGCCCGCTGCGGCATACTGCGCATGGATGCCCTCGATGAGCTGCGGGTCGGTGATGTTCAGTTCCTCCGGCCGGGCGCCCAGCTTCAGGCCGGCCGCCTGCAGCATGGTGCCCATGCCGCCGTCCAGCAGGATGGTATTGCTCTGCTTGAAAAGTTCACTCACTTGCACAGGTCTTTCCCCTCTTTCTGTATTCGCAGCGGGTGCGCAGCACACAGTGCCCGCACCCGGCCAGATGTCCCTTGACCGGATGGTCGCTGACCCCCAGAATGGCGGTCACGCTTTTGCGGGGGGTCATCAGGTTGGTATCGGTGACGCACAGCCCGGCCCGGCGCGCCGTGTCCAGCGCGGCGGCCACCAGCGGCTGCACCGCGATGTCCCAGTCCCCATAGCCCGGCGAGAACCGCCCGGTGAGGTAAGTCCCCTCGGCTGCGGCCAGCTGGCGCAGCTCGGCTTCCGCCGCGTCGGCGGTCTGCTCAGCCAGGGCGCTGCCCAGCGCATCGGACGCTACACCGGCGGCGATATCCCCCACCCCGGCCCGGCGGATCTGGGCGTCCACTCCGGGGCCCAGAGTCACCGCCAGCAGAATGGCCTGCCCGCAGCCCTCCAGATGCCGCATCACGTCGCTGCCCCGCAGGATGCCGGCTTCGGCCAGTGCCTTCACCTCCGCCCGCAGCCAGACGGCGCGGGGCGTCGCAGCGGCCAGCAACGGTACGGCGCAGCGCTGCAGCAGGGCCATGGTGGCGGTGTCCGCCTCCCCGCGCGCGCCGAAGTACCGCGCTGCCTGCGCAAGGTCGATCAGCTCCGGTTTTTCCACCGGCAGGGTCCTGCTCTGCCCCAGCTGCATCTGCGGTTCCTCCTTGCTTTTTTGAAATAAAGTGGTTTTAAGTATACCGCAGCTATGGGATTTTATCAATCCCGGAGAATGCAAAAAATCCCTCCGTCACGGCTCACGCCGTGCCAGCCCCCTCGGGGAGGGGGCCTTGACGGTCCGGAAACGTTCCGCTTTCAACAGGAAACATCCCGGTTCCGTCAGAAGGCTCCATCTCAGAGGGAGCTGGCAAACCCGAAGGGTTTGACTGAGGGAGTACTCTTATTTGATGCAGGTGGAGCAGGGCGTGTAGCCTGCCGCAATGGCCTCGTCGTAGCTGGAGAAGAGGATCTGATTCTTCTCGGCCGGCAGGTTCGGGCAGGTGGGCAGGTGGAACTTTTTGCTGTTCACATTGCCGATGTAAGCCTGCTGTGCCGTGCTGGCAGCCGCCGGGTCGGTGGGGTTCAACTCGGCATCGGTGGCAAAGTGCTCGGTGCCCACGGTGTAGTTCTGGCCGTCGCTGCCAATGGTGATGGTGCCCAGCAGGTCGGTGCGGTACACGTTCACCCCGGCGTCCCGCAGGATGCTCAGGGTCTCCTCATGCGGGTGGCCGTATTTGTTGTTCACCCCGCAGGAGATGATGCCCATCTCCGGCAGGACCGCGTTCAGGAAGGCATAGCCGGTGGAGGTGCTGGAACCGTGGTGGCCCACCTGCAGTACATCGGCTTTCAGATTGGCACCACTGGCCACAAGGTCGCTCTCTGCGGTCTTTTCCATGTCACCGGTGAGCAGAAAGCTGGTGGAACCGTAGTCGATGCGCAGCACGATGGAGGTATCGTTGGTGTCGCTGTACTGCGCCACGGGGCCCAGCATGGTCACGGCAGCACTGCCCAGGGGCCAGGTGGTGCCCACGGAGGGCACTTCCAGCTGCAAGCCCTGTTGCTGCGTATACTTGACAAAATCGTTGAAGCATTTTGTGCTGCCCTCGGTCACAGGGCTGTAAGCGTGTCCCGCCGGGAACTTTGCCATTACGGCGGCAAGCCCGCCCACATGATCCTCGTGGGCGTGGGAGCAGAACACATATTGCAGCTGCTCCACCCCCTGCTTTTGCAGGTAGGATACCACCAGACTGCCGTCGTCCACGTTGCCGCCGTCGTACAGCATGAACTGGCCGTCACATTCCACCAGCACGCTCAGCGCCTGCCCCACGTCGATGAAGTGCATCTCGAACGGGGCATCCACGCTGGCTGCCGTAGAGGAAGGGTTGGGCACCACGTCGGCACTGCCGCCCGGCACCACAGCCGAGGTACCACAGCCTACAAGGCTCAGGGCCAGTGCGGCCGCAGCGGCCAGCGACAGCAGCCGCTGCAGCAGGCCGGTTTTCTTTTTCGGGGTCACTTTTTCTTTGTTCCAGTTTTCCACGATGTATTCTCTTTCTGTTGATTCTTTTTGGGTTTGTGTCCGGGGGCCGAGTGCGGCGCAAAGCGGGCACCCGGGCTGGGCTGACGCCCGGCAGGGGCGGCGGTGCGGTTCGGGCCGTGGGCAGGCTTGCCCTTGCCCTTCTGGTTGGAGCGCACGGTGTAGGTGCCGTCGTTGTGGATGGTCACCTCCGGGCTGTCGGCGCGGCGGGCCGAGCGCTGCACCGCGCGGCGGCCCTCGGCGGGCACCAGCAGGGGGATCAGGTCCTCCCGGTGGGTCATCCGCAGGGCCTTGACCACCTTTTCGGCGTTGCGGGGCTCATAGTATTGCAGCAATGCACGCTGCAGGGCCTTGCCCTCGGGGGTCTTTTCCACGAACACCGGCTTGAGGGTGTAGGGGTCGAGGCCGGTGTAGAACATGCAGGTGCTCACGGTGCCGGGAGTGGGGTAAAAATCCTGCACCTGCTCCGGGCGCATGTGGTTCTTATAAAGGTACTCGGCCAGATAGACGGCATCCTTCAGGGTGCTGCCCGGGTGGCTGGACATGAGGTAGGGCACCAGATACTGCTTTTTGCCGGCCTTCTTGCTCAGCTCATAGAACTTGTCCTTGAACTTGTTGAAGGTCTCGATGGGCGGTTTGCCCATGTAGGCCAGGGTGTTGGGCGCGCAGTGCTCCGGAGCCACCTTCAGCTGGCCGGAGACGTGGTACTCCACCAGCTCCTTGAAGAAGGTGTCGTCCGGGTCGGCCATGAGGTAATCAAAACGGATGCCGCTGCGGATGAACACTTTCTTCACACCCGGCAGCTCCCGCACCCGGCGCAGGATCTTGAGATAATCGCTGTGGTCCACGATCATGTGGGAGCAGGTGGTGGGGGCCAGGCAGTGCTTGCCGCCATTGCACATGCCCCGCAGCATCTGCTCGCGGCAGGACGGGAACCGGAAGTTGGCGGTGGGGCCGCCGACATCGTGGATGTAGCCCTTGAAATCCGGCTCGTGGGTCATGCGCTCGGCTTCCTCCACGATGCTGTCCGCACTGCGGCTGGTGACCCGGCGGCCCTGATGCAGCTGGATGGCGCAGAAGTTGCAGCCGCCGAAGCAGCCGCGGTTCTGGATGATGGAGAACTGCACC
>QWCE01005518.1_pt1 | contig 17641 bp, 8 predicted proteins | sample 1972531 | NCBI WGS metagenome assembly QWCE01 (sample SAMN09866716, study PRJNA288562) | Human gut metagenome isolate term4_stool, whole genome shotgun sequencing... | reverse complement strand
TGAAATCACGTGTAGATGAATGTGCTCCGTTTGAAAATGTATATACTTTGGCTTTGCGTGGATTGCACGACCGGGCAATGAATGCAAGCAATAATATGAGCGATAGAAAGGAAATGCTTCAGGAAGCTTTGATGGCACAAAGGCAAATGTTGGTGGATGCGATCGGCAAGCGTGCGGAAGATATTCCTCAAGCCTTTACTCCTTATAAAGAAGTGCTCGATGTATACGATCAGGGACTGGAGCTTCCGGATGATGTGACTATTATCTGGCCGGATGATAATTATGGATATATGAAACGTTTGAGTAGTCCGAAAGAGCAGAAACGTTCCGGACGTTCGGGAGTATATTATCATTCTTCTTATCTGGGTAAACCTCACGATCATCTTTGGATGAACACAATTTCACCCACATTAATGTATGAAGAACTACGTAAAGCATACGACTTGACGGCCGACCGTATCTGGCTGCTCAATGCCGGAGACATCAAATCATGTGAATTTGCTGTTGATTACTTCCTGACGATGGCTTTTGATATTGATTCATTCAACTTTGAAAGAGCGGCAAATTATCGTACCGAATGGTTGTGTGGCATGTTGGGCAACGATTATCGCAATGAATATCAGGATGTAATAAACTCTTTCTATAAACTGGCCTTTGCACGTAAACCGGAGTTTATGGGATGGGGTTACCAGTGGGCTACCGACAAACACGGCAGAGAACGGAATACAGATACTGATTTCTCACTTGTCAATTATCGTGAAGTAGATACTCGTCTGGCTGAATATCGTCGGATAGGAAATGTAGCGGAGAAAATTTTGAAAGCTCTGCCGGAAGATAAGAAGGCATGTTATTATCAATCATTATATTATCCGGTCAAAGGATGTGAACTGTTGAACCGTATGGTTCTCAACGGACAGAGAAACCGTTGGTACTCTATTCAGCAAAGGGCAACTACTGCAGAATTGGAGAAAATGACTAAGGCTTGTTATGACAGTCTGGAAGTAATCACAAAAGGATATAACTCATTACTTGGAGGTAAATGGGATCATGTAATGACCATGAAACAAGGATTTGCCGCAGCCTACTTTGAACTCCCGGCTCTGCGGAAGGCAAATCTGGCACCTACAGCCTCTTTGGGTATATTGGCAGAAGGAGAAGATATTCTGAAAGGGCAGAAAAGCTTCCATTCACTGCCATCTTTCAACACATATTTCCGTCAATCATATTACGTAGACGTTTTCAATAAAGGAACGACTCCTTTGAAATGGAAAGCATCGGTTTCAGATAACTGGATTCTATTAAGTCAGAAAGCCGGAGAAACTGCTACAGAAAATCGTATAGAAGTATCAATCGACTGGGCTAAGGTTCCGACTGGTGAGAAAGTATTCGGAACATTAGAAATCGCATCTGATCGTGGTGAGAAGGAGAATGTCTATATTTCTGTCTTCAATCCTTCCTCTCCTTCATTAGCCGAAATAGACTCTTTATTTGTAGAACACAACGGATATGTTTCCATTGATGCTGCCGGCTTCCACCGGAAAGTAGAGAACAAAGCTATTCAAATGAGAACGATTCCTAATTTGGGAATAGAAAATACAGCCATTCAGCTAGGTGATCCGACAGCCGCTCCACAGCGGACTGCAGGTCGCAGCACACCTCGCCTGGAATATGATTTCTATACATTCGAACAAGGTTCGGTTGATGTTTATACGTATGTACTGCCTACATTTACTTTAAGTAAGGATCGTGGATATGCCGGACATGAAGCGACGAATGTAGAAACGAAATATGGAGTATGTATTGACGAAGGTCCTGTAATGAATCCTTCCACTTCTTCTTTTGAGTATGCACAAATCTGGTACGAAAGTGTGTTGAAGAACTGTAGAATAAACAAGACCACTTTGCATATCGATAAACCGGGTAAACACACAGTGAAAATTATATGTGGCGATGCCGGAACTGTCCTGCAAAAGATTGTTTTGGATTTCGGAGGTATGAAGCGTTCTTATTTAGGACCACAGCCGACAAGACAGGCGAAATAGTAAGCTGAATAATATAGTAGAGCTATGAAACACACTTTTTTTATGTTATTTGTCTCCATCGCTATTTCATTTATGGCGTGTGAAGGCGGTGGGGAGAATGATGAGAATTTACCTGCCGATAACGGGAATACGGAGAAACCAAAGGATGATGAAACCCAAGAGCCTGTGGTCTGTAGCATCACACCTATAGGGGAATTGAATCAGGGGACTTCTATTATAAATTCCCATGCAGATGTTACGAAACGTTCATCGCTGATGATGAATTATCGGACGCTTGTGACTATGGAGGATTCTTATCCCCGTTATCCTCGTATAAAAAAAATGAAAAATGGCGACTATATTCTGTTCTATCACAATGGCAGTGCTAACAGTAATATTGGTCGGCGTTGTGTTTATGCGCTCAGTAAGGATCTGAGAACGTGGACAAAGAAAGGAGAGATATTTAACAGTTATGATATTATCGATAGCAAAGGCAATAAGAATATACACTGCTATGCTAATTGTGATGGACTGGTGCTTTCTAATGGAGATATATTAGCGGTTGCATCTTGCAGGGCTAATTCCGGTTATCGCGATTTACCGGAAGATGCAGGAATTGAATTAAGGCGCAGTACGGATAATGGTGTCACCTGGAGTGAACCTGTCAAGATATATCAGGGAGTTAATTGGGAACCTTTCTTGTTGGAGTTGCCTACAGGTGAACTACACTGTTACTTTACAGATAGCAGTCGTACTGGTTTGGAAGGACATGACACAGATACAGGTACGGCAATGGTTGTTTCTGCTGATGGAGGAAAGACATGGAGCCCCGACTTTAGCTCTTCTCCTTATTATGTATTGCGAATGAGATGGGAGAAAAATGGAATTGTCGGCTATAATCATCAGATGCCTTCTGTTGTGAGACTCAATGATAATAAAGGATTAGCTGCAGCTGTAGAAACCAATAATTCAGGATATCATATTTCGCTTTGTTATTCAGATAAAGACGAATGGGAATATTTGGCTGCCGATCAGGAAGGGCCTGCCGATAGTAATAATTGTGTTTTCTCCGGTATGGGACCATATTTGGGACAGTTCCCTTCGGGAGAAACCGTCCTTTCGTATGAATCGTCAAGCAAATATACTCTTAAAATAGGAGATGCCACTGCTCGTAATTTTGGTAGTGCTTATCAACCTTTTTCAGGTGGTTATTGGGGTTCACTTTGTATGATTGATTCACATACATTGGTTGGAACTAATGTTAAAGTGAAAGAAGGACCGGTTCAGATGGCACAGTTCGTACTTAATCATCGCATTGATGCCGTGAAAAGAGAGGTTACGGTAGATGGTAACAATAAAGAGTGGGCAAATACAGATCATGCACTTTTTGTGGGCGGTAAGTCACAAGCGCAAGGAACGCTACGTTGTTCGTATGATGATGATAATATTTATTTTCTGTTAGAAGTACTTGATCGAAACTTGCTAGCTTCTGATTACACTTCCTTATACATATCTCCTGTGGGTAATAATAAACTGTCCAAAGGGGCTTGTTGCATACAAGTAACAATGAATGGACTGAAGAATTGTGAAATATATGATTCAGCATGGAAAGAAGCGCAATTGGATGCCCAGGTCAAAACTTATGTCTGTGATGAAACAAACGAGAGGCGTATCGATAATTATGGATATATTGCTGAAGTTGCTATCCCACGTTCTAAATTAACTATAACTTCCGGGCAAATACTTGTCAATTTTTCCGTTACAAAGCGCAATTCGGTAGATGCTATTTGTGATGTAACATCTACAAGCACGGCACGTTGGATACCGGTGACTGGGTTATGATTCGGAGAATTTATTATTGGATAATTAATTATATAAAACACTATGATTATGAAAAAGAATTATTTGATTTATGCTTTATGGATGGCCGTTTTTTTGAGCTCGAATGTGGTTTCCGCTCAAAATTATTTTGGAGATTTTCCTGTAAAAGCAGATCCTAAGACTGTTGGAAATAAACTTAGTAAGCGTTTAATGGAGACCAAACATCAATTGTATGGTGATAGAGGAATACATTATGCAGAGGTGTGTACATGGTACGGAGCCCTTCGTTTTGCAGAATTGACAAATAATAAAGAATTGATCAAGCTGTTGAGAAATCGTTTCGAACTATTGTTCCACCTGGAAAAGGAACTCCTTCCTCCACCCATACACGTAGACCAGAATATGTTTGGTTGTCTGCCTCTAAGATTTTATAATATAACGAAAGATAAGCGTTATTTGGATCTAGGACTGCCCTATGCTGATACTCAATGGCAGCTTCCTGCCAATGCAAACGAAGAGGAACGTAAATGGGATAAAAAGGGATACTCTTGGCAAACTCGTCTTTGGATTGATGATATGTATATGATTACTATTGTGCAATCTGAGGCTTATAAAGCTACTGGTGATCCTAAGTATATCAATAGAGCTGCCAAAGAAATGGTTCTGTATTTGGATGAATTGCAACATCCCAACGGTCTTTTCTATCATGCACCGGATGTACCTTATTATTGGGGACGTGGTGATGGTTGGATGGCTGTCGGTATGACGGAGCTGCTTTATAACTTACCGGAGAAAGATCCTAATCGTGCACGTATCATGAAAGGTTACTTGTTGATGATGGATAATCTGAAAAAATACGTCAATAAAGATGGACTTTGGAACCAGCTGATTACCGAACCGGACTTTTGGACAGAGACATCTGGCTCGGCAATGTTTGCCTATGCTATGATTGTGGGTGTCAACAACGGCTGAACAGTAAACAATATTATATGGATCGTCCCCGCATCGCCGGTGATTATCATGGACAGGCACCGATAATATGGTGTGCTTATGCATTATTGAATAAATAAAACAATAAAAGACCGGATACAGATCTATGGAGTTTTTTTATTCATAGTGTATTGTTGCTTTTAACATAACATATATTTATTTTTGAAGGGTCTGAAATTATAATGCTTGAATATGAAAAGAGAATTTTGTATTTTTATTGTACTTTTTTTAGTGTTTCATATACATGCTCAATTAGTATACCACGATGCTTCGAATTTTCCACTATTAGGAAGGGCGACAGAGAGTGCTGGGGCACGATATGAAAGGTTTCCGGATTCATCTAAATGGGTGGCTCTTTTTAATACCCACATGAATCATATGACTGATACTGGTGCAAAAGGTTTAGATCTTTACTGTCTTCAGAAGAATGGTGACTGGCATTTTGTCAATAGTGCCCGTCCGAAAGGAAAAATAAATCAGGCCACCATTATAAAAAATATGCACCCTGAAGAAAGAGAATACATGCTTTATTTGCCATTGTATGATGGTCTTATTTCTCTGTCTATAGGAGTTGATTCTCTGGCTACTATCAGTCAACCGTTAATGGATTATCCAATTCGTAAGAATCCTGTTGTTTTTTATGGAACCAGTATTCTTCAAGGAGGTTGTGCTTCACGTCCGGGGATGGCACATACTAATATCATATCGAGAAGATTAAACCGTGAATGTATCAATTTAGGATTCAGTGGAAATGCATTTCTAGATTTGGAAACGTTGAAAGAGATATTCAATCATTTAAAGAAAAGAAATGAGAAAAATATCATTCTTATTTCATCAAAGAATATGCTGGGAGAGGATGGAGAGGCTACTATAGATGGTATTCATTTTACAGACTTAGGTATGATGAGGTATGCTGATTTAGTTTGTCCGGTTGTAAAGAAGGCAATTAGATAAGACAGGGTTACTATTAGTTTGAAATACCATCACTATAAAAGCATGTGTGACGGTATATAAAAGCAGATCGCAAAAAGAAATTATCCAATAAAAGAAAGATATTGTTCAGAATAAGATGAATAAGTGCTTATCTAGACTACCTTTGAGTATTTTAGATTTGTTTGGGACTAATTTTTCATTTATTGACCTATATTTAATATCTTAAATAGTTCTGTTTTTCTACTTTTGTATCAGACAATAGGGCTGATAGGACTTCTGTGAGGGTAATGATCATTATTGTATACTAGGAGTTTAGGTTTTTAGATACAGTTGAAAGGGCTGTTTAAAGGATAACACTTTTTTATTTTATAAAACACACTAAGTATTACTTAAATCTATGTGTAATGAATAACAAATTGATTAAAAAAACATTCTTGGGAATTGGCACAATGTGTTTAATGGTAGGATTATCTCTATTCTTTTCTTGTGAATCAGATGATACTTCTGGAAGTGGGGGAGTGACAAAACCTTATTTATCTTTAAAACAATATGGTTTAAACCGGCTTTCGGTTGCTAATGTAGAAGAGGCAACGTTTTCTGTGACGGTGAAAAAGCATGGTGGAAATCTTGATTCTGAATTTGCAGCAAAATTAGATGTATGGAATGAGGATGAATTAAATGCTTATAATGAAAAAGAAGAAACTTCTTTTGTGATTCTTCCAGAGACATATTATTCGGTGACTCCATCGGAAGTTGTACTTGCATCAGGTGTGAAGGAAGTTAATGTCGATATAAAGGTGAAAGCTTCTCAAATTATATCTGCGATACAGCAAGGAACTCACTATTTGATTCCTTTACGACTAAACAGTGATGTTGTGGAGCTGAGAAAAGGGCAACGTGATCTACTGCTTCAACTTGTTATCGATTATGCCAATGTAGCAATAGTTAGTCCTGAAATTGTAGAAAAGGTAAACGTGAACGACGTATCTGTTACTACTACGGTAAAAACGATACTTGATTATAAGGTAGATGGCAAGGATCTGGCAAGTAATTGGGATTTCATTTGCGACCTTAAAGTTCCTGAAAATGCATCTGAATTATTAGAAACTTATAATAAACAATATAGTACTGACTATGAGTTGTTGCCGGAAGGAAGTTATAGCTTGGGACAAGTGAAATATGCTATTGGAGATCATGAGGCAGAAGCTAAACTTACAATCCGGCGGAATGCTATTGAGGTGAAGTATTATTTGTTGCCGTTAATGTTGGCTAATCCTTCTACTAGCTCGGTGACTTGTAAGGATAACATTCATTATATAGTAGTGGGGCAGTTTTATACTAATCCGATCATTTCTGATAGAAGTGTAGCCGATCCAACAGTGATTAAAGCACAAGATGGACGTTTCTATTGGTATGCTACCCAAAACTCCAATGATTGGATGCCTGTTTATAGCTCTACAGACTTGGTGAATTGGAAATATGAGAAAAACGCTTTTCAAAAAGCAACAAAGCCTACATGGAATACGGATAATGCTTTTTGGGCACCGGATATGCAATATATCAATGGCAAATATGTTCTTTATTATTCGTATGCCAAGATGAATGGTACCGGCCAGAGCCATACATGTGTGGTGACGGCTGATACTCCATTGGGAACTTACACTAGTGCTTATCCCAAGGGTGCTTTCTTGGATAGTAAGAAGTTGCTTTCAAATGAAGAATTTGGAGCAAACTGTATTGATCAGTTCTATTATGAAGAGGATGGACATAAATATTTGTTCTATGGAAGTTTTACAGGAATTTATGTAGTAGAGCTTACGGATGATGGGCTTGCTGTGAAACGTGATGTGGATGGTAATCCTGTCTTGAAAGAGAAGGTGTGTGGTAATGCGTTCGAGGGTACCAATATCTATAAGAAAGGTAACTATTATTATTTGTTTGCTTCTATTGGGAACTGTTGCGCCAGCCAAAATAGTACCTATGAAGTGGTTGTAGGGCGTTCAACAAGTTTATTAGGCCCGTATGTTGATAAACAAGGAAAGAAGATGCTTGACAATAGCTGGGAGCCTGTTGTAGATGGTGGTGATAGAACAAAGTGGGTCGGTCCAGGACATAATTCCGTTATTATTAAAGACGATGCGGGTACAGAATGGATGATTTACCATAGTTATTATTACAAGGAGAAAGGAAATAAATCTACGTTCGCAGGACGTCATGGAATGCTCGACCGCTTGCAGTGGACGGACGATGGATGGCCTTATATCAAAAATTATTTGCCTTCTGAGTCAGACTTGATCCCAGTGTTCTATAAATGAGAAAGTAAGATTTATTAATTATTAAATTTAACATATGAAAAAGGAAAAATGTTGGAAAAGTCTGCATGGTTGCCTATGTGCCGCTGTGCTTGCCTTATTTACATTTGGCTTTACGTCTTGTAAAGACGATGATTTGAAAGGGGGATTCGACCCAAGCAAACCGATTGTGGTTACCGATTTTATGCCGAAGGAAGCTGGCTATGGTAACAACCTGATGGTATATGGGAACAACTTCGGAAATGATGTTTCAAAAATTAGCGTCACTGTGGGTGGCAAGCAGGCCAATGTTATTTCTGTAAAGAATGATGCCTTGTATTGTGTAGTACCTAAGGGGGCGTATGGAGATGAAGTGGAAGTCTCAGCTTGTGATGATGAAGGTGAAGAAATTGCTTATGCTGTGGCAGAGGCCAAGTTTACGTACAAAAAACAGTGGTTGGTGACGACTATTGCCGGACAACGTTTTGAAGATTGGAATGATGCCAAGGAGGCGGAAGGCTCTTTTGATAATTGCGGATATATGGAGGGAATTAGCTGGTTTGCATTTGATCCCAAGTCTAATTTTGACATCATGTATATCTCTAGTGCTGCCTTGGGACCTGTCCGCAAGGTTAACTTTGCAAATGAAACTGTGGAATTTTTAAGCCATATCTCTTATTCTACAGAACGCCCTACTATCATAACTTGGACGCCGGATGAGAATCAGGATATGGTTGTAACCCGTGACTTAAGTTCTTCTGGAAATGTTAATATTGTGTATAGTCGTGCTTCCGGTTTCACAACAAAAGTAGATTTGGAAAGTACATTGGGTAAATTGAAATCAGGAAATGCGGCAATGATTCATCCCGATGGACAACTGTATTATACGGCGTATTATACACAAGATATCTACCGATATGACTTTGCAACGAAAGAGACGACCATTGCTAGCAAACATGTGAAAACAAAGGAAAACCTGCGTTTGGTTCTTCATCCCAGTGGCAAGTATGCCTATATGATGCGTCTGTATTATTCTGGTAATAATTCCGGTTATATTGCGCGTTTGGATTATGATGACGAGGCTAAAACGTTCGGAACTCCTTATATTGTTGCTGGTAGCGATGGCTCTGCCGGATATGCTGATGGTGTGGGGAGTACAGTACGGATGCGAGGACCAGGTCAGGGCGTTTTTGTGAAAAATCCCGATTATGCCGGTGAGGAAGATGAATATGATTTCTATTTTACGGATGACTATAATAACTGCGTGCGTGTATTGACACCGACAGGGCGTGTCTATACTTTTGCCGGACGTGGGAATGATATTGCGGATGGTGGGTATGCGGATGGTGCATTGCGTACGGAGGCTCGGTTTGATCGTCCATGGGCAATCGCTTATGATGAGAAGAGAGAATGTTTCTATGTAGGAGAGCGGAACAACAAAGTGATACGTAAAATTGCGTTGGAAGAATAATCAATGATAAACACATGTTTTATGAAAAAATTATTATTTATAGGGATACTGTTGATGGGTCTTTCCCTGCAAGGGTGGACGCAGGAGAAAACTATTACAGTAACAGGTATTGTTACGGATACTGAGAAAGAACCGCTTATTGGTGTAAACATCTCTGTGCAAAATATGCCGGGGTTGGGTGTCATCACAGATATCAATGGAAGGTACCGGATTAGTGTGCCGGCGTATAATCGGTTGGTCTTTTCGTATGTTGGTTATGAGACGGCGAATGTGTTGATCAAGGAGCAGACTGTGGTAAATGTCACCATGAAAGAGGCAGCTTCTACTGTTATTGATGAAGTAGTGGTGACCGGGTTGGGTGCACAAAAGAAGATTGCAGTGACCGGTGCTGTGACGAATGTAGATGTGGATGCCTTGAAAGCTGTGCCATCTACTTCGGTGGTTGATGGTCTTGCTGGTGTGGTGCCTGGCGTTATGGCAATGCAGACATCTGGTCGTCCGGGTAGTGTATCCGAGTTTTGGATTCGAAGTATTTCTACGTTTGGCGCAAATACGGCGGCATTGGTACTGGTAGATGGTTTCGAACGCGACATCGACGAAGTCAGTGTAGAAGATATTGAATCTTTCACAGTGTTGAAAGATGCTTCTGCTACAGCAATTTATGGTAGTAAAGGTGCCAATGGTGTGGTTTTGATCAATACACGTCGGGGTAAGGAAGGAAAGATTAATATCAATGCGAAAGCGGAAGGCTTTTACAGTATGCTTACCAAAACACCGGAGTTCGTGGACGGTTATACGTATGCTTCAATGGCGAATGAAGCAAAAGCGGCGCGCAATCAGGCACCGATTTATTCTGATACGGAGTTGGAGTTGTTCCGCACAGGTTTGGATCCGGATCGTTTCCCGAGTGTGGATTGGATGGATGTAATGATGCGTGACGGTGCGTGGAGTTCGCGTGTTTCGTTGAATATGACCGGTGGTGGAAAGACGGCGCGTTATTATGTAGGCGGTAGTTTCCAAGATCAGCAAGGTATGTACAAGTCGGACAGATCCTTAAAGAACTACAATACAAATGCCAATTATCGAAAATGGACGTATCGTATGAACGTTGATATCGATATTACTAAAACAACTTTGTTGAAGGTTGGTATTTCGGGTTCTTTGCGCAAACAGAACGATCCGGGTTCGGGTACAGATAATATATGGACTGTGTTGATGGGTTATAATCCGATCATGATGCCTGTGACCTATTCCGATGGGCGTATCCCCGCGTGGTCAGAAAAGGATGATAACTTGAATCCGTGGGTTCAGGCCACTATGACCGGATATAATGAAAGTTGGAAAAACAATATCCAGACTAATGTCACTTTAGAACAGAAACTGGATTTCATTACGAAAGGGTTGCGTTTTGTAGGGCGGTTCGGTTACGATACCTACAACTCGAACTGGATTAAACGTTACGAGAGTCCGGAGGTTTGGAAAGCTGACCGTTATCGGCAGGCAGACGGTTCGCTACTCTTCACGAAAATAAGAGACGAGAAGGTAATGGATAAAAATACATCTTCTGGTTCAAGTGGTGATCGTAATGAGTTCTTTGAATGGGAATTACACTATAATCGTGCTTTTAAGGCACACCATCCGAGTGCTGTACTGAAATACACCCAATCTTCCAAAGTTTACACGCAAGGTATCGGTACTGAACTGAACAAGACACTACCTCGTCGCAATCAAGGTATAGCCGGACGCGTTAACTATAACTGGAATTATCGTTACTTCGTTGATTTCAATTTTGGGTACACTGGATCAGAGAATTTCCATAAAGATTATCGTTTTGGTTTCTTCCCTGCCATCTCCGGTGCATGGAACGTTGCAGAAGAGCCTTTCATCAAGAATCATATGGGGAAAACGATCAATATGTTTAAAATCCGCTATTCATGGGGTAAAACCGGTAATGACGTTTTAGAAAAAGGCCTCCGTTTTCCATATACTTATAATATTGATACTTCCGGTTCATTCAATTTCTCGGATATTAATAGCGCTGCAAAGACATGGAATGGAAGACATTACTCTTCTATTGCTTCTGCCAATGTATCATGGGAGGTCTCTACCAAACAGGATTTAGGTATTGATTTTTCTTTCTTCAACGACAAATTAACTGGAGCTGTTGATTATTTCTTCGAACATCGTGAAGGAATTTATAAAGCGAGGAATTCAATACCTTATGAGGTCGGTGTCGAATATACGCCGAAGGCAAATGTCGGTATCGTAGAAGCAAAAGGATTCGACGGAAACTTTGCTTTGAAACAGAAAATCGGTAAGGTCAATTTCACGTTGCGTGGTAATATTACTTACAGTAAGAATGAAATTATAGAGTATGACGAAGAGAATACAATCTATGAATATAAATTGAAGAGAGGACAACGTGTGAACCAGGCAACCGGCTATTTGGCTTTGGGGTTGTTCAAAGACTATGATGACATTCGCAATAGCCCGAAACAATCAGGAGATATTATGCCGGGTGATATCAAATATGCGGATATTAATGGTGACGGTCTTATTAATAGTGGTGATATAGTAGCGATTGGTTCTACCACTAAACCGAATCTTGTTTACGGTTTTGGACTATCTGCAAAATGGAAAGGGCTGGATGTCAATATGCATTTCCAAGGTGCCGGAAAGTCGTCGTTCTTTATTAATGGCACCACTGTACACATGTTCAGTGGCGGAGATGGCTGGGGGAATGTGCTAAAAGAAATGGCGGAGGGTAACCGTTGGATACTAGGTGTGAACGAGGACCCGAATGCTGAATATCCGCGTTTGTCATACGGCTCGAACTCGAACAACGAATTACAGTCCAGCTATTGGTTACGTAACGGTTCGTATATACGCTTGAAGACACTTGATATCGGTTATTCTTTCCCGACAGCTTTGGTGAACAAACTTCACTTGAATAAAGTTCGTGTTTTCTTTATTGGAACTAATTTACTTACTTTCTCCAGTTTCAAGTTATGGGATCCGGAGTTGGGAAGCTCGGATGGAAAGAAATACCCGCTAAGCAAAACACTCTCAGTGGGAGTGCAAGTTAATTTATAAACAACAAGAAATTATGAAAAAAATTATTATACATTTATGTTTGGCAGTAGGGTTGGGAACTGCTTTTACCGGCTGTTCCGATTTCTTGGATTCTGATTATCTTTTTGATAAGAAGATATCAATAGAAAAGGTTTTTGCGGATAAAAACTATACCAATGAATGGTTGGCTTATGCTTATGAATTTCTGAATAACAATGAGATGCAACAGGTATGCAGTAAGAAAACTATTGCATTCAATTTTGCTGATGATATGTACTATGGGGATTCTGATTATTCGGGTTGGCGTTGTGGTACATATACGGAAACAGGAAATAAAATTAACTTGAATATATGGGAAAATGCATATAAAGCGATCCGTCAGGTATCTATCTTCTTAAACAATGTGGATATGAATAAGGAACTTTCGGAAGCCGATATTATCGATATGAAAGGACAGGCGCATTTCTTGCGTGCTTATTTCTATTGGATATTGGTCCGCACATTTGGTCCGGTTCCTATTGTACCCGATGAAACTCTTGATTATACAAAAGAGTATGATGAAATCTCTTTATTGCGTAACTCTTATGATGAATGTGTCGACTATATTGTCGGTGAATGTGTGAAAGCTGCCACGATGTTGCAGGATCGGCGCGACTTGCAGGAGATTGTACGTCCTACCCGTGGTGCTGCATTAGCGCTTCGTTCGAGAGTGTTACTTTATGCAGCAAGTCCCCTGTTCAATGGTAAGGCTCCGCAAGAAGTGATTACGGCATTGGTTGATAAAAACGGACGCCAGTTACTTCCGAGTACTTATGATGAGTCAAAATGGGCAAAGGCTGCGGCAGCGGCTAAAGATGTCATGGAACTGAAACGATACCAGCTGTATGTCTCCTATAAAAGAGACTATTCTTCCTTGGCCTATCCGGCTACGATTACACCTCCTGATGACAATGGGACTTTTCATCTCAATGAATGGCCGAATGGTTGGGAAAACATAGACCCGTTTGATTCTTACCGTTCTTTGTTCGATGGTACTGTCAGTATTTATAATAACCCTGAACTAATATTTTCTCGTGGAAAGAACCAAGGTAGTGAGGACATAGAAGTAATGGTGATTCATCAGCTTCCTCGCTCGCAAGGAGGAGGATACAATTGTCACGGTATGACACAGAAACAGTGTGATGCATATTATATGAACGATGGTAGTGACTGTCCGGGTATGAATAAAAATTATGCCGGACAAGATGGATATACCGATCCAAGCCGCTACGATGCAGATGATTATCTTACAGATATAGTTCAGGCATCGGAATTGAATAATTATCCGGAATTGGGTAGTAAGGGAGCAGGTGTCTGCAAACAATATGCGCAACGCGAACCCCGTTTTTATGCGTCCGTGGGATATAACGGAAGTGTTTGGCATATGCTTAATGCTGATCCAGAGCAAAAAGAAGAAAAAGATGTGCAGATTTTCTATTATCGAGATGAACAGGATGGGTATAAGCCGGGCACTTATTGGCTGAATACCGGCATCGGAGTTAAGAAATATGTTAATCCCTATGATATTTCGGATGTGGATAAATCATACGACCAAAGTCGTATCGTTGCTAAGGCAGCACCAGATATTCGTTATGCGGAAATCTTGCTGAATTATGCAGAAGCATTGAATGAATTGACGACTTCGTATGAGATGCCTTCATGGGATGGGACAAAGGTATATTCCATTGCACGTACGGAGGAGGAATTAAAGAAAGGTATCCAGCCTGTCCGTATTCGTGCCGGATTACCTGACTACGATGTTTATGGAGACCCGGACAAGTTCCGCATCAAACTGAAACGTGAACGGCAGATCGAATTCTTTGCCGAAGGACATCGGTATTGGGATTTGCGTCGTTGGTGTGATGCACCTATCGAAGAGTCACTTCCTGTTTATGGTTGCAATATATATGCAACAAAATCGAGCGCTGCAGCTTTCCATACTCCGGTGGAAACCCCCTCGTTGAAGAGCAGCTTCTCTACGAAAATGTGGTTCTATCCGATTCACTATTATATTATGAAACGGAATGTATTGATGACTCAAAACCCGGGTTGGACAAATCCGGAATAAAACCAATAGCAGGCAAGAATATGAAAAAGAAATATTTACTTTGGATTGCGATGGTAGCTATCGGCTGCATGTCGTGCAACAATGAGTGGGAAGATGAACAGTTTACTCAGTTGGTCTCTTTTAAAGCTACATTGAATAGTGATGGAGTTTCTCCTATTTATGTCCGTTATCAGACGGATGGCGTGAAACGGTATGATGTTCCCGTATTAGTCAGCGGGTCTACTGTAAACTCTCAAGATCGAACGGTACATATCGGATTAGATCCCGATACATTAGTTTCTTTGAACTTGGAACGGTTTGGAACATATCGTACGGAACTTTATTACAAACAGCTCGATCCGCAGTATTATACCATGCCGGAAACAGTGAAAATCCCAGCAGGACAGAGACAAACATTATTGCCCATCGATTTTACATTAGGTGGAATGGATAATGCTAATCCATTAAATATGGTGGAACAATATGTGCTTCCCTTAACTATAAAAGATGATGAATCATATGATTATGAATCTAATAAGCACAAGCACTATCGGAAAGCTTTATTGAATGTGATTCCATTCAATGACTATTCGGGTATTTATGATGGTTCCAAATCACTTATTTATTTGGAAGGTCAGAAAGATGCGTTTACTGTTTCCAAACATAAAGCATATGTGTATAATGACAATACGATATTCTTTTATATGGGGCTTCGGGATGCAAACTACATTGATCGTAAATATTATAAGTTGTTTGTTGAGTTTACGGATGAGTATTTTGAAGGTAAGTATAAATTGAAAATCTGGACAGATAATGGAGGAGCGGACGGTAACAATTTTGCGCTTGTGAAGGAAGTTGACCTCGTAGGTGAAGCTCGTGAGAAACAACCACTATATACTATTACTGAAGAAATGGACGCTACGAAACCGTATCTGAAGCATGTCTACTATACACTTTATATAGACTATACTTTTGAAGATTATACCCTTAGTCCGGGCAATCGGCTGAAATATACAGTCAATGGTACTTTGAGCATGCAACGCGATTTGAATACGTTGATTCCAGATATGGATCAACAAATTCAATGGGATTAAGTGGAGTAATGCTTGACAAACGATAAAGAGGTTGGTCTCAAATAATGTTTTGAATCAACCTCTTTGTAATTATTCTTAATTCAAAGGTTTGAAACTAAATAACGAATGATTCTAAAGAATATTATATACCTAGCTTTATTCTCAACCGTTTTATTAATTGGTTGCTCGAAAAGTGATGAAAATCCAACTTCCGATGATCTCCAGTCTTCTGGCAAAGGTAAAATAACATTTAACTTGCATACTCCGGGGGCATTCCTTACTAAGGCAGTAGGTGTTGGTAACGAAAATGGAGGCACTAATGACAAAATAGCCTTTTATCAATTTAGCAAAGAAGGTAAGTATGAACAAAGGTATGTCTTAAATTATGCAGCTGCTTCTGTAGGTGTAAACGATGATACAAGGTCATATACTGTAGAATTAGCTTCTTCGACTGGAGGAGAAAAGAGATTTATTATTGTGGAGAGTGAGGATGAGAACAACTTCCCTAATATGAGTGCAACAAATACAATCGAAGAACTGCTAAATAGTAAGACTGTTGCGGAGAGTGGTAAGTTGAATCCTCCATTTGTTATGTCCAATATCAAAACAGATGGTAAGGAGTATGTAACAGTTGCTGATGTAGAATCTTCCGATAATCAGATTGATGTAAAACTTAAAAGACGTGTAGCCAGATTTGATTTGCTGAATGATCCGGCAGAATCGGGATTAGTGATTGATAAGGTATATATTAAGAATAGATACACTCAAGGATTCATAGGTGATGTAAGTGGTAATGCAGGCAATATCTCTGCTGATGTTCTGGAAATACCGGCAGCTGATTTAGCTAATGATGGAAAAAGTTTCTATCTTTATCCCACTCAGTTGACTTCAACTCTTGAGCAGAATGAAAAAACAGTAGTATGGGCTACCACTAAACTTGCCAATACCAATACAGAAGGTCCGACTCTTTATCTGAATCTTACTGCTGATATCAATGTGGAGGCCAACTATCTCTATCAGCTTAATACGAAAAAGATAGCCGGTTCTACAGGCTTTGATATCTCAGTAGAAGAATGGAAAGACGGTACTTCAATTGATTGGGTGACGATTGAAGACGGAATCTCTGTAATGGATAACAAAGCTACTATCATTGCTGGTACAGATATTAAAGGGACTTATGTAAAAATTGCAGCTGATGCTGTACCTAAATGGCTTACCATTTCTTCATCTACTAAAGATGCAGGTAGCGGTCTTTATCGTCATGAGATTATTTACACGGTGACTGCACATCCTGAGAAGACAAGCCAGTTTGCTATCACATATCTTAACGGAGCCGTTTCAGATGAGAACTTGTTGGTAATCGGGTTTGCCGATCCGTATCCAGGCACTCCGCTTCCTTGTCTATCGTGGGAAGAGAAGCTCTATTCGCCAGTGCACTGTCGTCAGTCCACCTATCTTGTCCATAATACAGTAGATAAGGCTTATTTCTGTGGAACTGAAGGATATACGTTTAATACTCCTATGAAAGGTAAAACGGGTAATGAGGGGGCGAAGAATCTTTGTCCCGAGGGCTGGACAGCATTGAATGATGCAGAGGCAAAAGATTATATTTTGTGGGTAGGACAGCATCTTAAATCACAAGTGGCAGAGGCTTTATATACTTACTGTTGGTTCGATAAAGACGATGAGGCTACTAATTTGCGTATATTGGGGGGATACCCATACGATAGAGCTACTCCCAATGTGAAAGACTTAGCTTGTTATGGTACGTGGCCGAACGTAGCTTGGGTGAACATCAAACTGCCAGGTCTTACTATAGCGGGACAGACATTTAACGATGAATGGACAGTGAAGAAGGATTACGGAATCCCCTACAGATGTAT
>QWCE01004490.1_pt1 | contig 17648 bp, 10 predicted proteins | sample 1972531 | NCBI WGS metagenome assembly QWCE01 (sample SAMN09866716, study PRJNA288562) | Human gut metagenome isolate term4_stool, whole genome shotgun sequencing... | reverse complement strand
ATAACAGAATCCTTCTCCTCAAGCTGCGCATTTTTCTCATTGAGCTCGAGAGTTAAATCGCCGACCTGGCTCTCAAGAGCAAGCTTTTCCACGCGGATTTCATTAGCTGCAAGAGCCTTTGAATCAATGACATTGGCTGCGATAGGCGGCTTGTCACCGAAGGCCTCATTGACGGATTTTTCAATGCGTGAAATCTTTTCCTCAGAGACATGGCAGTCACTAAGCACCTTGTTCATAGCCTCGCTGTCGAGAATGAACGGATCGTCGTCATCATCGTGAGTCTCAGCGTAGTCATCGGCCATCTCGGACAGATTCTGCTGGATATCAAGCAGCTTGTCATCAGTGCTCTCGTCCTCGGCACCTAGCACGTTTCTGACGATTGAATGGAAAGCCATCTTCTGCTCAGTAGCTGTGCGCTCCACACCGCAGCCGAGACCGTTTGTCATAAACTCAGAGTGAGGCTCCTTGGTGTTTTTCGTATAGAAAAGAGTGGAGTGTATGTCAGTGCTCCTATCGTTGAAAGCAGGGAATAAAAAGCCTGTCTCAGGTGCACCGACCACCCAGTCCCTTATGCGGGCTCCGATACGCTGCTCCTTTTCCAGATAGCCAAGGCCCGGCTTTGAAAGTGTGACAGGGCAGATGGCGCAGAGCATGTATTTGTACACCTCCTCGGACTCATCCACGTTGATGTTGTCCTTTGTGCGTGTCATGACATCGTAGCTGTCGAGATACAAAAGAATCAGATAGTTCCCGGCCTCATCGTAGGTGTCGATGACCAGGTCATAGTATGTATCGAGCAGAGTCTCATCATTAAGCTCGCTGTCGCGAAGCGCCATGAGAATCTGCTGGCGGCCTCCGACCTCTTCCTCTTCAAGAGGAAACTGCAGATTGAGCAGGTTGTTTCCGAGAGTGCCGGAAAGCACTTTGTTTGAAATCTCCAGATATTTGTAGTATTCATCCTCCTCCAGAGTGAGAAATTTGCCACCGAATTTGCAGACCTTTTCATGGTTGCAGTCCACGTAGCAGCCGACCAGACGACTGAAGGTTGCCTGGTCTTTTTTTAATCTTCGTTTTAGTTCCAATACTTCTTTTTTGTTCATATTATCCTCGCATTATTTCCATGAAAGCTGGAGTTCTCTTTTTTGTGTGACACAATCTGATAGATATAAATTAATAAGTGTCTGGTAAGGAATTCCCGAATTTTCAGCTTGCACTTTAAAATAATTATATTCTCCATAATTACATTATAAGTACGAAATAATTATTTGTCAATCAAGAAAAAAGATGACAGACCAACCACAAAATGCTATAATTTAGGAAATCAACGGATTATGATATAAAGGCTGACACAGAGACATCCACAGGTGTCTCTGTTCTTGGATTGAGGCATAAATGGAGCAGAACATGACAAACAATCACATTACAATCGGTATTCTCGCACATGTAGATGCGGGAAAGACAACCCTGTCTGAGGCCATGCTTTACAGCACCGGGCAGATTCGCTCACTCGGGCGCGTGGACCATCAGGACGCGTATCTGGACAACGATGCGCAGGAGCGTGAGCGTGGAATAACCATTTTTTCAAAGCAGGCAAGGCTTGATATTTCGCGTGGCACAAATGCGGCAGATACAGCACGTACAGCAGATGTAGCACGTACGGCAGATACAGCTCGTACATGGCATGTAGTCATGCTTGATACACCGGGGCATGTGGATTTTTCGGCAGAGATGGAGCGTACCCTTCAGGTGCTCGACTATGCAATACTTGTAATCAGCGCAACTGATGGAGTGCAGGGGCACACGCGCACACTGTGGAGACTTTTAAAGCACTATAACGTGCCGACATTTATTTTTGTAAACAAGATGGATATGCAGGGCACGGATGCGGAGAAAGTGCAGGCAGAGCTAAGGAGCGAGCTGAGTGATGGCTGCGTGGATTTTTCTTCACAGGATTTATTTGAGGAGCTTGCCATGTGCAGCGAGCCTCTTTTAGATGAATTTATGGAATCGGGAGAGCTTGCGGATGCACATATTGCGCAGGCGGTGGCTCAAAGGGAGGTGTTCCCCTGCTTTTACGGCTCGGCACTTAAGCTTGACAGAGTGGATACGCTGATTCAGGGGCTTTCGCGGTTTATGTGTGAAAGAAATTACCCTGACGATTTTTCTGCCCGCGTATACAAGATAGGCAGGGATGACAGAGGCAGCAGGCTTACATTTTTAAAGGTTACCGGAGGCTGTCTTAGAGTCAGGGACAAAATAGAGTACAAAGCGCATGGCGGTGACGAGGCGAAAGGCCTTCTGATTGAGAAAATCGACCAGATAAGAAAGTATTCCGGCGAAAAATATGAGATAGCTGATGTGGCAGAGGCGGGGGAGATAGTTGCTGTCACAGGTCTTAGCTCGACATTTCCGGGGCAGGGGCTCGGGTTTGAGCAGCAGTCCAATATGCCAATCCTTGAACCGGTACTAAACTATAGGATGATTCTGCCGGATGATGTAAATCCGGCTGCATTTATGGAAAAGTTAAAGCAGCTTGAGGAGGAAGACCCACAGCTTTACATAGTGTGGGTGGAGGAGTTTAAGGAAATCCATGTGCAGCTCATGGGACAGGTGCAGATGGAGGTGCTTGTGCGTCTCATAAAGGACAGGTTTGGTGTTGTTGTCACGTTCGGACCGGGCAGCATTGTATATAAGGAAACGATAGCGAGGGCTGTCGAGGGAGTAGGACATTTTGAGCCGTTGCGCCACTATGCAGAGGTGCATCTGCTTTTGTCGCCGGCGGAGCGTGGCAGCGGAATCACAGTTACATCCACTTGCAGTGAGGATGTGCTTGACAAAAACTGGCAGCGCCTCATAGCCACACACGTTGAGGAAAAGGAGCACAGGGGTGTGCTCACAGGCTCAGCGCTTACCGATGTGAAGGTCACTATTCTTACAGGAAGAGCACATGTAAAGCACACGGAGGGAGGCGATTTCCGCCAGGCTACATACAGAGCAATCCGCCAGGGGCTTAAATCCACAGAGAGCGTGCTGCTGGAGCCATACTACAGCTTTATCCTACAGGTGCCGATGGAGTATGTCGGCCGTGCAATGACAGATCTGGAGCAGAGATTTGCAAGAGCCGAGAGCCCGCAGTTTGCCACAACCGCTGCGAGGGAGATGGCAACAATTACAGGAAAGGCACCGGTTGCGACAATGCAGGATTATGTGAGTCTGGTGCATGCGTATACAAAGGGGCTCGGGCACCTGACACTGGAGCTGTGGGGTTATGATGAGTGTCACAATCCTGCGGAGGTGATTGCGCAGATGCACTATGACAGCGAGGAGGATTTCCGCAATCCGACAGGCTCGGTATTTTGTGCGCACGGCTCAGGCTACGTGGTGCCATGGGATGAGGTACCGGAGCATATGCATCTGCCGTATGTCTATCACGGAGATGAGTCTGAGGAGGCACTTGCAGCGAGTGCCCGCACACAGAATGCATTTTCAGCGGAGGATGCGCAGGCGCTTGCCGGAAACCGCCGCAGGACGAGCTTTGAGAAAGCAGTTTCCGGTATGTCATCAGTGGAGCTTGATGCGCAGCTTGCAGATGTTTATGCCAGGGAGTTTGGCATGGGAAAAAACGATATCGCAGAGGATCAGAGGCGCAAATGGTCAGGTAAAAAGAAAAATGAGTATGAAGGCCTAAGTGGTAAACCGCGCACCGTAAAGCATGATAAGCACGGCAATCCGATTTATCCGAAGAAATCCCCGGGGGAAGAGTACCTGATAGTTGACGGATATAATATAATATTTGCATGGGAGGATTTAAAGGAGCTTTCACGCATAAACATTGATTCGGCGAGAGATGCGCTGAAGGATGTTTTATCGGATTACCAGGGCTATAAGGGATGTCATCTGCTGCTGGTGTTTGATGCGTACAAGGTGAAGGGCAATGCCGGAAAGAGAGAGACCTTCCACAACATAGAGGTTGTGTATACAAAGCAGGACGAGACAGCCGATGCATTTATCGAAAAGACTGTGTTTGGCATACGTGACAGGTACAAGGTAACAGTGGCAACCTCGGACGGACTGGAGCAGCAGACGGTCATGAGCCTGGGGGCACTGCGAATGTCAGCCCGCGAGCTTAAGGAGCATATTGAGATGACGAAGCGTGCCGGGATGGAGGCATTCATATCAGGATAAACGGTCATGAATGGTAACAATATGTGTATAAAGAGATGTGTATAAAGAGATGTTTATAAAGATATTTGTATGTCATAAGCAGAGATATTATAATAGTAAACATGCAAGAACATCAGAGATAAGGAGACAAGAAAATGGTAGTAAACGAAAGCATGTACCAGCTCGGAAGCGTGCGCTCAGCAATCAGGGAGCTTTTCGAGTATGGTAAAAAAAGAGCAGCAATTGTAGGTAAGGAAAATGTATATGATTTCTCAATAGGAAACCCGAGCATACCGGCTCCGCAGATAGTAAACGACACAATAAAGGAGCTTGTGACAGATTATGATTCTGTTGCGTTGCACGGCTACACGTCAGCACAGGGAGACGTGGAAACGAGAGCGGCGATAGCTGAGTTTTTGAACAACACACATGGCACACATTTTAATGCGGACAACCTTTACATGACAATGGGAGCAGCGGCATCGCTGTCAATCTGCTTTCGTGCGTTGACAAGTGACGCATATGATGAGTTTATTACCATAGCGCCATATTTCCCGGAGTACAAGGTATTTGTGAATGCAGCAGGAGCAAGGCTTGTAGAGGTGCCTGCAGACACAGAGCATTTTCAGATAGATTTCGATGCGCTTGAGGAGAGAATCAATGCGCACACCAGAGGTGTCATAATCAATTCACCAAACAACCCATCCGGCACAGTCTATTCTGAGGAGACCATCAAAAAGCTCTCAGACCTCCTTGAGAAAAAGTCTAAGGAGATAGGAAGACCGATATTCATTATCGCAGATGAGCCGTACAGGGAGATAGTTTACGACGGAATCAAGGTACCGTTTGTGACCAAATATTACGACAACACACTGGTATGCTACTCATACAGCAAGTCACTTTCACTGCCGGGAGAGAGAATAGGATACGTCCTCGTGCCTGATGAGGTGTACGATAAGGCAGAGCTGTATGCAGCAGTCTGTGGTGCGGGAAGAGCACTCGGTTACGTGTGTGCACCAAGCCTGTTCCAGAAGATGATAGTAAAATGCCAGGGGGCAACCGGTGATATCAATGCCTACAAAGAAAACAGAGACCTTCTGTACGAGGGACTCACAAGGATAGGCTATCACTGCTTCAAGCCGGACGGAGCCTTTTATATGTTTGTAAAGGCACTCGAGGATGACAGCAATGCATTCTGCGAGAAGGCAAAGGAGGAGGATGTGCTCATAGTAGCAGCAGACGGCTTCGGCTGTCCGGGCTGGGTGAGAATATCATACTGTGTGGACAGGGAAATGATAAAGCACTCTATGCCTGCGTTTGAAAAGATATACAACAAGTATAGTAAATAATAGTTACAAAAAAATAATCCAAAAAAGCGCCGAAAATTGTCTAAAAAATATGTAATTTTCGGCGCTTTTATTATGCAGTTTTCACAAAGTTGTCTCCGTGTGACCGTTGTGTGACCATTGTTTTGTATAATGGAATGAAGAGTGGGAATATAAATAAAATCGTAACGGAATAGTTACAAAAAATACTATAGAAAAGGAGATATGAGAGTGTTTAATAAAAAACTTAACAGGTTACTAGCAATCATGCTAGCTTCTGTAATGGGTGCGACATCGCTTCCGGCAACACAGGTAAGTGCTGATACACCCTCTTCAGAGTATGATATATCTAACGACGCAGCTTCGGATGATATATCTGACAGTAAAATTCCAGATGAACAGGATTCGGATAATAATGCCACCGAGGAAAAACAGCCACAGCAGCTGACGGTAGAGTATACACCGGCGGATGATATTTATGTGGGGAACAAAGTTGTTCCGGTGGTAAAATCCGACAGGGCGGATGCAGCCGTTGACAATTTAAAATACACTGTTGTAGAAGGCAAAAATCTGATTGAAAAGGATACAGACTTTGCATCAAACGGTATATGGACAGCAAAGGATACCGGAACTGTAAGGATAAAGGTGACAAAAGCAGAAGATGACAAATATAAGTCAGCAGAGGCAGAATATACTGTTACCATCAAAGAATATGATTACAGCAGTATGAATAACAGCCTGACAGGGACAATGCTGCAGGGTACACAGTTTTATGTAGAAGCACCTACATTATCGCTGGCAAGTGACAATCAGGCGGTATATGTGGTTAGAAAAGGTGATGAATGGATTGAAGCTGATAAATATCAGCTTATGCCACAGCAGGGTGATAACAGACAGACTCTTGTAATAGCACGTAAGGACAAGGAAAGCGGAGCTATCACAGATATTGGAAGTCTGCGGCTCGACTACAAATATGATACACAGCCTCCAAAGATAACATTGAATCCAAAGGAGGATGATAAACCTGCTTTCACAAAGGATGCTGTGGATTATTATGGAAATGTCAGAAAAGTAGACATGAATATCCACGATGTCTCTTTGGATGATGGTTCCACACAGCTTTGGGTAAAGGTTGATGACCGGGAAGAATTCGATGTATTTGATGTCGATAATGCCCAGAAGCTGATTGATGCAGGAATAGAGTATAGTGAGTGGATCGTGACAGGGGCTGATTATAGCAGCTGCATCACATTTGGTACAAAAGCGGATGAGGAACACAAATATCAGATAATCGGAATGTATGCGAAGGATCAGGCGGAGCATGAGTGTAATGATACAAGCTCAATAGAGCAGCCGTTTTATGTGGATAGAAAAGCGCCTTCAGGTACTATTGGATATGATGCTGATTTAATAGACGAGCAGAATATGGTCAGTCAGCAGGCATCAAATGTATATGGACAGCTGGAGGATATCAGCGGAATAAAGCAGGCATTCTACTATGTGAATAAATCAGATGAAAGTGGCAGTATTTTAAATGATGAGCAGGTAAAAGCGCTTGATGATTCAGCATGGAAGCCGTTAGAGCTTATTGAGGATACATATGATGCCCGATATAAGTACAAGATTAATACATCTGATCTGAAGGATACTTCATATAACGTATATGTAAAGGCTCAGGACAATTGTAATGGCGAGACAGCATTTTTCTCCACATCGAAGCTGGTTGTTGATACCCTGCCACCGGAGCTTACAGTGTCCCAGGATACCATGACAGCAGCCGATGAAAAAGGCTGGCATAAGGATGATATAAGCTATATCGTTAAGGCTGATGACAGCTTATCAGGAATTAAGAGTGTTGAATACACTGTATTTGATGGGAAAAGGAAAATTGTATCAGGACAGACTGTTGAGCTTGACGCAAGCGGGGAAGGAAGGATAACCATTCCGGCAGCAGAGCAGTTTAACGGAACGGATCTGATGCTTTCAGTAAAGGCAACTGATTATGCCGGTCTTAAGACAGAGGTTAAAGGTGACAGCTTCAAGTTCAGCATGGACAGTCAGTCACCTGATGTCAGTATAGAGCCGGAAGCGGGCAAAAACAGAAAATATTTCAATGACGATGTCCGTATAAAAACAAGTGTAGCTGACAGCATTTCAGGTGTTGTATCAGCAAAATACCAGATAGTGACAGATGATCAGTCAGTATCGGATGATGAAGGTGCATGGAATGAGATTGATGAATCAGGAATCATAAATGTATCGGCTGAGGCTTATCTGGATAAAAAGGTAGATGTATATGTTAAAGCTGTTGATGAGGCAGGAAACGTGACTGTAGTGGATTTGACAGCAAGCGGCAGCCAGCCATTTTATATTCACAAGACAGCGCCTGCAATAACAGTGACATATGGTACACCTGAGCAGCCGGATCCACAGTGCATCAGCAGTGTAAAAGGCACTGAGTATTACAGGGAAAACAGGATTGCAACCATTTCGGTAAAAGAGAATGAGCTTTTCTTTGACCCCGATGAAACAAAAATCAATGTAAAGGTTGATGGAAATGAACAGACACAGTCAGATGCATGGTCTGAAAAGTCGTACTGGGTAAAGACAGGCGAGGGAGCAGAAGCTGTTTACAGTAAGCAGCTCGTATTCAATGCAGGACACAAGTATGAGCTGAGTGTCAGTGCAAAAGATTTGTGTGGTAATTCAGATAATGGATTTGAGATAGAAGGAGACAAATCAGCAGAGTTTGTAATTGACGTACAGTCGCCGACAGGAAATATCAGGTTTGACGGACTTTCAACAGGCATGGATACCGTGTGGGATTTATTGCTGCCAAAAGACAAATATGAGATTTCAAGATTTGCTGCCAAGAAGGTTAATATTGCCGGACAGCTTAGAGATGAGCATGGCGGCATCAAGTCAGCAGAGTATTTCGTTTCAGCAGAGGATGCAATAATTGACGTAGACAGTATTCAGGAGGCTGACTGGAAGACACTTGACAGCCTTAATGAGGATGGCACCTTCAGTGAACCGATAGAATGCGAGAACAAAAACTGCGTGGTATATGTCAGGGTTACAGATTTAAGCGGAAATGTTTCATATATCAGCACAAATGGATTGGTAGTTGATACATGCGCACCGGCAATATCAGTCATCACACCTGAGACAGCATCAGGAGTGTACAGTGCAGATGTGCCGGTAAGTATAGAGGTATCAGATGAGAATGCCACAGGAGTTGCATCAGGAATAAAGAGCGTAAACTATACGGTAACAAATATGGGACAGCCGACACAGGGTGGAACATTATATAGCTATGATAAGACAGCAGCGGGCTTAAAAGACCTGGAAAATCATGTAACAGAGCAATTTGACATAAGCGCGGCTTCAAACAACAGTAATGAAGTGCGTATAGATGTTACCGCAACAGACAATGCAGGAACGGCATACACAGTAACAAAATACATAAAAATAGATACAACAGCACCAACAGTGCAGGTAAGCTATGACAATAACAGTGCAGATACATCATTTGGAGACACAGCATACTTCAAAGCACCGCGAACAGCAACCGTAAAAGTAACAGAGCGTAACTTTGATGCATCAAAGGTAGCAGCGGAAATAAAAGCCGCAGCAGGTAAGGCACCTGCTCTTTCAAACTGGAGCACAGAAGGTGGAAGCGGTAACGGTGATGATACAGTACATGTTGCCACAATATATTACGGACATGATGACGATTACACATTTGGAATCGGAGTAAAAGACATTGCGGGAAATGCCGCAGCAGGAGTGGATTATGCAAATTCGCTTGCACCGACAAAATTTACAATTGATACGACAGCACCTGTTATTTCGGTAGCATATGATAACAACAGTGCATCAAACGGAAACTATTATAATAACAAGAGAACAGCAACTGTGACAATCACAGAGCACAATTTTGATACAAGCAGAATAGCACTGAGCATGACTGCGCAGGATGCAGGAAAATCAGTAGCAGCACCGGCATTTGGAAGCTGGTCAGATAATGGTGATATACATACGGCAACATTAAGCTTTGATGCGGATGCCACATATACATGGTCACTTGCATATACAGACAAAGCCGGCAATAAGGCAAAAGACCTTGCAAAGCAGGAGTTCTGTATAGATACGACAAAGCCTGTTGTAACAATCAACGGAGTAACCCCGGGCTCAGTAAACAATAATTCAGGAAATATGTCATTTGTAATAGAGTGCACAGATACTAATCTTGAATACTTTTCACCGGTGCTTACAGTTGAGGTATATGAAAATAGCAGATTCGTAAGAAAAACGATTACCGGAAATGTGATATCAATTTCAAACGGACAACGTGTAGAGTTTAGAAATCTCAATGAGGATGGAGTGTATTCACTGACATGCCATGCACAGGATAAGGCCGGAAATTCTTATGAAACAGTCAATATTATAGATGCAGGCGGAAAGCAGGTGACAGAGACTGCAGGGCAGGGAGAAAAATTGATGGATTTCTCCATAAACAAAGGCGGTTCAATCTTCTCGCTGGATGACAATACGATGAAGCTTGTAAAGGATTACTATGTGCAGAAGGTATACCATGATGTGGTAGTCAGAGAGATAAATCCGGATGAAGTTACCAGCTGTACTGTCAAAGTAAATGGAAAAGCACTTAAGCAGGGAACAGACTTCAGTGTGAATAATGTAAGTGAAAGCGATGGCTGGCATAAGTACGAATATGTGATATCAAATGCGGTATTTGAAAAAGAGGGTCAGTACAATATCGTTGTGGAGACAAAGGACAAAGCAGATTCAGTTGCCTACAGTGATGTGAAGAGTGTAAATATTGAATTTATTGTGGACAAGACAGCACCTACATATACATTGACAGGTGTAGATAAAAACAATGAAAACTATATTGGCTCAAAGAATGCAGTATTGATGCCGAAGGATGATGGCGGAAAGCTTGGACGTGTAAAGATTACTGTAGTGGGCTCGGATGACAAAGAAAAAAAGGTTATCAAGGAAATGTCGGGAGACGATATGCTTGACTATCTGGACAAGCATGACGGAAAGATAGAGTTTGAAGTACCTAAGGAGGTGCTCTCTGCAAAAGACGGTGATTCAAGGCTTATGGTAGAGTGTGCAGACTGTTCTGTTGACGAAGGTGGAAAGACCAATAAAGTGAAAAAAATATATGGTAAGGATACAGAAGCAGATACAGAGATTGTCGAAGATGATGTACCTATGGAATCAAATTCGTCAGATGTCAAATCAGTAGAAACAAACAATGATAAGGCAGTATATATAATTGGAGCAATATTATTATTTGTACTTATAATTGCGATATTGATAATCGTTTATTATATGAGAAAAAAGATGAAAGAAAAGAAAGACAATGATGAGCAATAAGATAATTACCTATGTATTTACATCACCATGTGGTGGTGTGGGAAAAACAACAATGTCTGTGGCATGCGCGAAAGCGCATGCCCTTCAAGGCAGACTTGGCAACGAAGATTTTGAATTCTGGGAGGAGTGTGTATGAGATTTGAAATAGCAGCTGACACGGACAGAGGAATCGTAAAAGAAACTAATCAGGATAGTCTGCTGGTAAAGTGCTTCTCAACATGCAAAGGAGACATGGCATTTGCAGTATTATGTGACGGCATGGGCGGCTTATCGAAGGGTGAGCTGGCCAGTGCCACTGTAGTCAGAGCATTTGACAGATGGAGTGACGAGCAGCTGCCTGAGCTTTGCAAATCGTCGAACCCGGATATTGACAGTCTGATTCTGGAAAGACAGTGGGATGAAGTAATACAGCAGCAGAACGAAAAAATAAAAGCATATGGCAAAGCACATGCAGTAAACATGGGAACAACAGTGGTAGCGCTGCTTGTCACGCAAAAAGCCTACTACATTATAAACGTGGGCGATTCCAGAATATATAGCCTTTCAGACCATATAGAAAGGCTTACGACAGACCAGACATATGTACAGCGGGAAATTATGAATGGAAATATGACACAGGAGCAGGCTATGAGAGATCCGCGAAGGAATGTACTGCTGCAGTGTGTCGGGGCATCAGCAGAAGTAAAGCCGGAGTACAGGACCGGGGCAATGAAAAATGGAATGTCACTTCTGCTTTGTTCAGATGGCTTCAGGCATGAGGTATCAGAACAGGAAATCTATGAGATGCTGAAAACGGCAGCAACTGTAGATGGGCAGAATATGCACGACAGACTGGAGCAGCTCATCAGACTAAGCATGCAAAGAGGAGAGCGCGATAATATAACAGCAGCGCTCATAAAGGCACAGTAGGAGGAACAGATGCTTGAAATAGGCTCTTTAATTGACGGAAAATACAAGATACTAAACGAAGTTGGACACGGCGGAATGAGCGTTGTGTACCTGGCTATGAATGAAAGGGCAAACAAACAGTGGGCAATAAAAGAGGTCAGAAAGGATGGAGTAAAGGATTTTGAGGTGGTAAAGCAAAGTCTTGTTGCGGAGACCAATATGCTCAAAAAACTGAGCCATCCCAGTCTTCCTGATATTGTCGATGTCATAGATGAGGATGACAGATTCCTTATCGTAATGGATTATATAGAGGGAAATTCTCTCAAGACAGCATTGCAGGAGTACGGAGCCCAGTCGCAGAAAAATGTGATAAAGTGGGCCAAACAGCTATGCGACGTTCTTGGGTATCTGCACTCACAGAACCCGCCAATCATATATCGTGATATGAAGCCGGCAAACATAATGCTAAAGCCTGATGGAAATGTGGTGCTTATAGATTTTGGAACAGCAAGGGAATATAAGGAAAATAACATAGAGGATACGACATGTCTTGGCACGATGGGATATGCTGCACCGGAACAGTTTGGTGGAATGGGGCAGACAGACGCGAGAACAGATATATATTGTCTGGGAGCCACAATGTATCATCTTGTTACGGGAATGAATCCCTGTGAGCCACCTTACGAAATAAGGCCGATCAGAGAAATTGACCCAACATTGTCAGGTGGTCTTGAACGTATTATTACAAAGTGTACACAGCCGGATCCAAACAACAGATATCAGAGCGCAGCTGAGCTGATGTATGACCTTGAGCACTATACAGAGATTGATGACATGTATAGGAAGAATCTAAAGAGAAAGCTTGCGGTATTTATCACCACATCAGTTTTGACGATGCTGCTTGGAACAAGCACAGTATTAAGCTATTGTGCGGCAGAACACAAAAAAAATGAAAACTATAACAGCATATTAAAAGAAGCGGATACCTATGACAATTATGACAATGGATATTACACGGCTATAGTCACCGACCCGACAAGGACGGAGGCATATATTAAGCTGAATGACAAACTGACAGACGATTTTGTGCTGGACAGGGATGAGGCGCAGATATTGAACAGGCTGATGGTAGGTATAGATTGCAAGGACAACAATGGCCGGGTGCATACATATGATGTCATGGCAAAGCTGAAAGAAAAAAATCCAAAGGGATATGAGGATGTATGCTATAAGATTGGTGAAAGCTTTTTATTCTACTACGAAATCAATGTGGAAAAAGACAGATACTCCAGTGCGGCGCAGTGGTTCAAGGAAGCGAAGGAGAATCATCCGGAGGCAGGAATATACTGTGAGATATCAGATTGTCTGACATTGATTAGCCAGTATGATGGAGCAAAGATACAACAGACAGAAAAAACATATGAAGAATACAAAAAGCTATGGAAGCAAATAAATGAGCTATATGCAAAATCAGAGAATTTTGACAGCTTAGACGCAAAGATTCAGGTATGGAATGAGATAGATGATATAGTTGACACAAATATCACATCATTTATAGCAGTGACAGATAAGGATAAAGTTATGGATTTATTACATACGATAAAGGACAAAACAGAAAAGCTGGATAAATCCATAATGCGCGAGCAGATAACAGGATTGCAGGATAATATAGACAAAACAATTGAGAAGGCACAGAGCGTGAAGGAGGAAAACAAAGATGACTTATAATCAGTACAGGATGATATTTTACGTATCCTTCACCGCATTTTCCATAATGCTTATAGCTTCAATAGTCATACTTATAGTGCTTGAAATACCTAAGGTCATAGGTGCACTTACCGGAAAATCTGCCCGGAAAGGAATTGCAGCAATTGTACAAAAGCAGACAGCGGGACATATTGACATAACATCGTCCGGTCCGATAGCACCGTCATATAACCTGGCAGGGGAGAATAAGAAAAAGCCGGGATATACACAAAATATAGATGAAACTACTGTGCTGGATGCACCGACAGAAGTATTGCAGGATGAAACCACAGTATTGGAAGATATAACCGAAAAGCTGCAAAAAACCAATATCAGGTTCGAAGTAACAAAGAAAATAGAATTTTTACATACGACAGAATGTATCTCATAAGGAATGGAAAATAGCGAATGTCTAAATTAAAAGTAAGCATAAAAAAATCGACCGTTACTGCCATGATGAAGGCAGGACGAAAGGAAAGAATAAATGAAACCGAACTAAGCCAGCTAGCCAGAATAAAACCATGTGGAATCATGCATGTGACAAAAACAAAAAAAGACAGTGTCATATATACGTGCCCTGCAAATATAAATCTTACCGATAGATTGAAAAAAGCCATAAGCAAATATGATTTCTTTTTCATGATTGAGCAGATAGTAATAATGGTTGAGGATGTATACAATAACGGACTGAACGTAAACAGTGTTCGTTTTAATATGGATGACGTATACATAAACGAGATGACAAAAGAGATGTACTTTATATATTTTCCGATAGTAGGAGGACAGGAAAGTGCAGATATTGTCGGGTTTATAGAAAACATAATTTATACAATGACACCTGTTATCAATGAGGATACGAATTATATATCCAGATTTATGTATTATGTAAGAAGCTTCCATGGCTTCAACGGCAATGCAATAGAAAAATATATCTCACGCGAAGAGCGTGCAGTTGTGAACGTGCTGAAAAACAAAGCAGTGACAATGCAGCAGACAATGCAGCAACAGATAATGCAGCAACAGACAATGCAGCAACAGACAATGCAGCAACAGATAATGCAGCAGGTAATGCAGGGCAGCATGGATGGAACTACAGTGTTGTCAGATGATGGCATATCCGTACAACAGATACAGCAGATGCAACCGGTGAACTATCATTTTGCAAGTCTTACAAGGCAGGTAACAGGTGAAAAGATAGAGCTTGGCAAACCATCGTTTGTGCTGGGAAAGAATCCGGAAAAGTCAGATTATTTTATCAATGGAAGGATAATAAAGGCGGGGCAGGAAACAGAGATATTACCGGGAGACTGTCTGATGTTAGCTAATGAGGAATTTATATTTAATGAATAGCTTTAAATATAAAAGGTGAGGAGAATAATACTATTATGGAACTAAAAGAATTAAGTCGCAGAATATCAAGGTACCGGGCAAATGTAGAAAATCTGCAGCTTGAGAAAAACAGGCTGCTTAATGAAATAGATGCTTTGGATCAGGAAGCATTGAAAATAAAGGAATATAAATGGCAGGCGCAAAACCGGTTTAAATGCAGAGTTGATAATATAGCCGGCATGGACAGATATAGCAGTCGTAATATAACAAATCTGAAGGGCAGGCTTAAGAGTATTAATTCATTAAACGACGGAAAATCGTATGTAGCCAATGCGATGAATGCTATAGATTCAATGCTGAGAGATGTAGAGAATGCAATCGGGAGCAGAAATGACAGGATATATGAAATAAATCAGCAGCTGTGTACATATGAGGACAATATAGAGCAGCTGAGAATGAAAAAAAGAAGAATGGAGAGTAAGTAATGGGACAGTACAATTTAATGTTTGAGCAGGAGGAATTTACAGAACTTGTGCGTTTATACTCAGAACTTGCAAAGATTGCAGATAGACAGATGAACGAATATCAGATGATACTTGATATTATAAACACAAATGCGGTTATAAGCGGTGAATTGCACGATAAGCTGGAAGTGTACGAGGATGCTGTTCATACATATCAGAGTATACTGGGAGAATCCTTCAGGGAAATATCAAAAAAGCTTAATGAATTTGTGAGAGATGTAGATGAGGCAGATGGAGATATATATGGTATAGGAACATATGAAGCGTATTAGAAGGAGGGGTGACGCATAATGAAATTTAAGGATTTTACGCTGGAAGCATACGATGACATACAAAGCTATATGGGAGGAGAAGAACAGTGGGAGGAAATAAACAAAACCTACGGTGTAGTGGAAACCAAAGGTATATTTCAATATGATTATGAATCACAGCTAAGAAACGCGGCAACAGAATATCAGAGACAAAATGAAGAGGCAAGCAATAGTGTAAGAAGGATGTTTGATAATGTAAATGGAGTGGATGATCTATATGCAGCCAGGTTTCGGGACGAATATATGGATTTGGAAAGATTCAGCACTGCAATTAAAGAACTGGCAGCTCTGATTAATGTAAGATCCGTTGAGAATATATATACGATGGATTGCCAGACATTGAAAACAAAAGCTGGTAATATACAGGCAAAAGTGGACTCGAAGATAACAGAGTATTATAAAGAGCGATTCTATTCAGTGGATTCTAATGGAAAGACAGTTATGAACTGGGACGAAATAAACTATGAGATGCGGAAGGAATTTGTACCAGATGCAGAGCTGCAGGCACTTGTATCAGTATTTCCAAAGCTGTCCACAGATGATGAGGAAGAAACCATAGCAAATATAGAGAACATGCTGCGCGCAGGTTATGGAAACGCCAAGGATGATGAGTGGATAGATAATGCAGATCTGGAAGACCCTAAGTATTACAGTGTGAGTGTCACGAATACATTTAAGAGGGCGGTAGATATATATAAGACAAGTATGGATATAATTGACTATTACAGCGAAAAATGTGCATACAGAAACGACGAGATTAGTGATGAAGCGCTTGAAGAGATGAAAGAGCAGTACAGAGTGTCATCCCTGTTTAAAGCAATGGTTGATAGCTACCCGACAATAGGAGTTGCATATAATGGAAAAAACGATGGATTTACAATACATTCCGATAAAGAGAAAAATGTGACCGTATCCGTATGCCTGAAAGAGCTGCCGTTTGATGTAAGCATATGCAAGATTACAGACAGCAATGACAGGGAGATATTGGACAAATATTATAACGTCAAGGTAACAAATGGAACTATTAATGAAAAAGTAGGAAAAGAAAATGAGAAGGTCAATCAGATAGATGCGTATGGAATGGTAGATAATCAGATTGTAAGCCATGTACTTCCACACGGCATGATTGAGAATACAAAGCAGAATCTTGAAAATCAAAAGGAAGAGGAAAAGACTGAATGCAGAGTATTTTTTGATGTAACAAGTAATACTTTAAAAGGTAAGATTATTGATGAAGCTATAGGCCTTTCAGCGGTAATAATAAATGAAACCGTAGGAGATAAGATTAACAAGGCTAACGCAGCAATAAATTATTTGAATGACTTAAATGCAGCATATGATGAAAATAATGAAAATGTACAAAATAATGCAGAAATTGATGAAGCAAAAGACAGACTGACAGAAACAGACTTTACATGTCAGGACATGATAGAAGATGCCAATTATTTCGGCATGGATATGGAGATAACCAGGGTAGGTGACACATATATCTGTGAGAATATCACGATGGATGTGGAGAAAGTGACGAAGATGGTGGATGCATATAATGCACAGGCAGAGCCGAAACAGCAGGTAAGTATTAAGGACTTAAAAGACTATGCTAAGGGAGCAGGTAATAAAAATCAGAGAGATGATGACGAAAGTTATGATAAGTTGTGTCGAAGAGTATCAAACTATATTAAGTACGTTATAAAAAATTGAGATAACAATAAATAGGCATGAATGCAATGCATACAGGAAGGAAAATTTATTATGAAGAAAGCAATATCAGTTCTTATGATAGCTGCATGTATGTTATGTATGGTGACAGCATGTGAAAAAAAGGATAAGAAGGAAAATGACACATCAGCAGCTCAGGCAACAGAAACAGATTGCACGGCAGCAGAGCTTGTGACCACAGAGCCGGAAGGTGAAATCACGATATCAGAGATGATAGATCAGAGGATTAAAGA
>QWCE01003531.1_pt1 | contig 17658 bp, 17 predicted proteins | sample 1972531 | NCBI WGS metagenome assembly QWCE01 (sample SAMN09866716, study PRJNA288562) | Human gut metagenome isolate term4_stool, whole genome shotgun sequencing... | reverse complement strand
CAATGTTCATCGCTCGACTTGCATGTGTTAGGCGCGCCGCCAGCGTTCGTCCTGAGCCAGGATCAAACTCTCAATAAAAACTTTGAGTTTGCTTAGCTCAGATCCACTGACTGTGTTCCGCTTTAAGCTTATAGATTGTTATGGTTTAATCTCTTATACCATTTAATTAACTTGGTTCAGCGCTGTGTCTCACGAAACAGCTTATTTAGTATATCCCGCAGAGGCTTTTTTGTCAAGCACTTTTTAAATCTTTGTAAAAAGTTTTTTTGACGTGCCTTGCGCGATAACTTTTATATCATACCTCGAGCGATTCGATCTGTCAAGATGTTTTTTCAACTTTTTCTCGACAGCTTTATCTCGCTCGAGGCGACTTGTATATAGTAGCATCGAGGATGTGTTCTGTCAACTGCTTTTTTGTTTTTTGCCCGGCGGAATATCTATGGAATTTCAAACCTTTCATTTAATGCTACAATCCGGCGGTGTTTTCTGATAGAATTAGGGGCGTAGGGAATCCTACATCCATTCATCTATGTCTGATGGTGCTCCTTTGTTTAATAGAGCGAAAGACGCCCCTCTTCGGAGGGGCGTCTTTTTTATTTCTGTATTTGTTATTGAAAGATTTCCATTTTTTCGATGCGGTCGAAGGCTTTGTCGATGGCATCCACGCCGACGGTGACGGCGAGGCGCAGAAATCCCCGGCCGCTTTCGCCGAAGGCGGAGCCTTTCACGGTAAGCACGTGGGCTTCGTCGAAAAGTTTTTGCCACACTTCGTCTTCGGAAAGGCCCGTGGGGCGAATGTCCACGAAGAGGTAGAAGGTGCCCGTGGGGTAGGCGATGCGGATGTTTTTGAGGCGCTTCAGCCGCTCGTAGGCGTGGAAGGTGCGCGTTTTAAATTCTTCCACTACCTCAGGCTGCAGATCCTCGCGATGGGCGAGGGCGTAGAGGGCGGCGCGCTGGGAGATGGCCGGGGCGGTGTAGACATTGTTTTCGTTGACGGATTTCGCCGCGGCGATGAAGTTTTTCTCCCCTAAAATGTAGCCGATGCGCCAGCCGGTCATGGCGAAGTTTTTGGAAAAGGAGCGCAGGGTAATGGTGCGGTCTTTGCATGGATCCAGGGACGCCATGGGCACGAAGGGGCCGTCGTAGGAGAAGGCGGTGTAAATATCGTCGGCTATTAGATAGAAGTCTTTTTCTTCCGCCAGGCGGCCGAAGGCTTCCAGCTCTTCTTTTTTCAGGCACAGGCCCGAGGGATTGTTGGGGGTGTTCACGATCAGGGCCTTGGTTTTCTCCGTGACCTTTTCGCGAATCACATCTATATTCGGGCGAAAGCCCTCGTCGGGATCCGTGGGAATGAACACGGGCACGCCCCCGGCCATTTTCACCTGATCGGCGTAGGGGGCGAAGTAGGGCTCGATGATCATGACTTCGTCGCCTTCATCGAGCATGGTTTCGAGCACCAGCCACATGCCGTGGCAGGCGGAGGTGGTGACGAAGACATTTTCAGGCGAAAGCTCCACGCCGTATTCCTCTTTTTGAAAATCCACAATGGCGGCGATGAGTTCGCCGTCGCCACGGCTGTCGGTGTAGTGGGTGTGGCCGGCCCGAGCGTCCGCCGCCGCGGCGTCGATGATGGCCGCCGGGGTGGTGAGGTCGGGATCGCCTAAGGTAAAGTCCACCACATCGGGATGGGCCTTGGCCAAGTCGGCGCCCGCCGCCAGGCCGCCGGATCCGTGGGCTGCATATTTTTTCGAAATTAAGGGCTTCATCATGCTTCCTCCTCTGTGGCTCGGTTTTCTGCTATACTAAAATTATTGCAAGAATTTTATAATCCTTTCAGGAATGGTTCTATTATAAAGGAGGCTTCGCGGAATGGCAAAAAAAACGGACTACACGGTGCCCATGGTGGAAAAGGCGCTGCAAATTTTGCATTTTCTCTTGGAAAACGGCGGCGCCCACGGCACCGGCGACATTGCAAACCGCCTGAATCTTCCCAAGGCCAGCGTGTTTAAAATTCTCTACACTTTGGAGAAGGAACATTTCGTGGCCAAGGACAGGGAGGATCGCTACCGATTGGGCCTGGGCTTTATTCCCTACGATGCCGAGGTCAGAAATCGCTGGGATTTCACCACGGTGACGCGGCCCATTATGGAGCGGGCCGTGGCCGCCATGGGGGAAAGTTTGAATCTGGGGATTTGCGCCGACGACACCATCGTGGTCCTGGATACGGTGGCCGGGGAAGATTTCTATATTATGCGCCACTTGATCCCCGTGGCGCCCCTGTACTGCTCCGCCATCGGGAAGATTTTTCTCGCAGAATACGAGGAGGAGGATTTGGATTTGTACCTGGCCCGCCACGAACTCGCCCCCCGCACCATTTCCACTCTGACGACGAAGGAGGTCCTTTCCGCGGATTTGCAGGAAGTGATTGAAACGGGCACGGCCCACGACCGGGAAGAGTACGAATACGGCCTCACCTGCATGGCCAAGGGCGTGTATTTTCAAGGCAAGCTCATCGCCGGGGTAAGCCTTTCCGGCCCCACGAGCCGTCTGGAGCACAAGGGCATGGACCGCCTGGAAGAAGTTTTGGCCGATGTAGCCGACGCTTTGGCGGCGGAACCGGGCTTGGGGACCCTCTTGTCTCTGTGATTGTCCTCTACTTTCTCGCGCCGATCCTTTTTTACAAGATGCAAAACGCGGCCCTTCTCGTGCCCGGGCTATTGTGGTCTCGGGAGAAGCCCCACCGAATCAAAATCGCGGCCCTCGCCTTTTTTCTTATTATCCTCGCCCTTTCCCTTCTTGAAATAAACGGGGCGCCGGCAGCCCTCGCCGCCTCTCTTCTTCTCCTTGCCTACGGCCTTTTTTACATGAAGCGGCCATTTTATTTGCCCGCCATTCTCTTTCTTTTGCTTTTTCAGGGCGGCCTCTTGGCCTTTCGCGGCACCTTTGACCCCGCGGCCCTCGCCACGGCCTTGTCCTACACCTTCACAAATCTCATCTTCGTGGCCTCGGAGGAGGCGTTTCTGAGAGAGGTTTTGCGAAAGAAATTGGGCTCGGGCTTCTTCCCCGCCCTTTTACTGGGCCTGCTCTGGGGCCTGTGGCACGTGCCCTTTCACCCGACGGCGGATTACGGGACCATTCAAATCCTTCACGCCGCGGCCCTGAGCCTATTGATCGATTCTGTTTACGATGTCTCGGGCCTTCCCACGGCGATTTTTCTTCACAGCGTACATAACGCCCTGCCCCTCGCCTTTCGCGCCGCCTTTTCCCCGGCGGATCACCTGCTCTTTTTTTTCGGCTGCTGCGCTTTTTCGTTCTTCGTAACGAAAGTTACGGCGGCAAAACCCGAGAGGTCTTATTATAGAAGAAAAGAGAAAGACGAGGAGGATACATGAGTTTATTTTTAGCACCGATTCACCAAGTGATGTACGATAAAATCCACTACACCGACGATCTGGCCACCGCCCTGGCTGAGAAAGATCCCTCCACGGCCCGGGCCTTAGAGGAAAATTTCCCCTCCATCGAAAAAGAGCCCCTGGAGGCGGTGATCGACAAGGGAAATATTCACGGCTGGCTCGCCGAGCGAGTGGTTCTCGCGGAAAAGCGGTTGGCCTTTGCGGCCTGCGCCCTGGCGAAAAAAGACCGGGTCGGCCTTTTCGAAGCCGTAAAAGATTTCGGGCGGAAAGAAGCTTTTTCGGGAAGCGCCGAAGAAGCCTTTTTCCTCTACGACAGCCGCTTTTTAAACGGCATGCCCTGCGACCGCATTCACATGCCCGAAGACGCGGAAGAAGGCTTTGCTTGGCGCATCACCCGGGACGTCCACGGCGAATACTACGACGAGGCCGGCCTTTACGACGCCCTCATCGCCGCCTGGTGGGAAGGCTTGTTGGAAGAAAGCGAATTGAATTATTTCCGCGACGGAAATTTATGTACGGTGAAATAAAAAAGGCTGCCGCAATTTTGCGACAACCTTTTATTTTTTTGCTTCCGGCACGTCCATGTTCTTTCGCCACTTTCCCTTGAAGTAATAAATCAGGGTCAAGATGCAGGTGAAGACCCAGCTGATGGGGTAGCTCCAGCAGATAATATCGATGGTTTTGTACATGGGCATAGCGATAAAGATCCAGCCGAGGCGAATGATAAACATGCCGATTAAGGTAATGATCATAATGGGCACAGCGGTACCGCTTCCCCGAATGGCGCCGGAAAGGACTTCCGTCACGGAGAAGATGACATAGAAGGGCGCCAGGATCACGATCATTTTCGTTCCGTAGAAGATGACGTCTTTTTCCGACGTAAAGATTTTCATAAGAGGCGTGCGGAAGATGACGAGGATCGAAGAGACCGAGGCCACGAAGAGAAGGGTCATGACCAGGGCCGTGATGATGCCGGACTTCAGGCGCTTCGGCTTTTTCGCGCCGATGTTTTGACCCACGAAGGTGGTAATGGCCAGAGCGAAGGCCTCGAGGGATGTGAAGACGAAGCCGTCGACGCGGCTCGCCGCAGCTACCCCGGCGATGGCCTGGGCGCCGAAGACATTGATCTGGGCCTGAATGATGACATTGGACAGGGAGATTAAGCCCCCGGAGACGGCGGCGGGCAGGCCGATGGCCACAATGCGCTCTAAGGATTCCTTGTGGAAGCGAATGCGCTTCATGCGCAGGCGGTAGATGTCCGTGGTCTTTAGGAGGCTCAACAGAACGAGGATACCGGACACGGATTGGGCCAGGACCGTGGCGATCCCGGCCCCCACGGCGCCCATTTTAAATGCGCCGACAAATATCAGGTCGAGGACGATGTTCAGTCCCGCGGCGATGGCGAGGAAGTTGAAGGGGCGCACGCTGTCGCCAACGCTTCGAAGCACCGCCGAGCCCATGTTGTAGACCATGACGGGAATGAGTCCCGCGAAAAGAATGCGCATGTAGCGCACGGCCGGGCCCATCACTTCCGGCGGCGTGTCGATCCATGCGAGAAACTGCGGCGTGAAGATCACAGTGAAGATCGTAAGAACCAGGCCCCCGTAAAGGGCGATAGCGAAATTGGTGTGCACCACCTTGAAAAGGGCGGCCCGATCCTTCGCGCCATAGTGCTGAGCCACCAAGACGGAGGCCCCGGTGGAGAGGCCCATAAACAGGGCCACGACGAGGACGGTAATGGCGCCGGATGCGCCGATGGCGGCCATGTCGATCTTTCCGGCGAAGCGGCCGACGATTAAAAGGTCAACTGTATTATAAAGCTGCTGCAGTAAAGCGGAAAGAAGGAGAGGGAGCGTGAAGGTGAGAAGGCTTTTCCAGATCACGCCTTCCGTTAAATTTACATTTTCTCGTTTCATTGTCCCTCCCTTTCTCTTCTCTTTTCTTCATTTTACGATGAATTATCTTAACACATGCCGGGGGATTTTCCCACCGAAACGGCGGAATTTTACAGATTTTTTCCCTTTTCCACGGTTTTTATAATGGATTGGGCGAAGGCGTAGCGCATGGCCATGGATTCCAGCACCATGACCCCCTCGATGGTGGCGCCGGCCGGAGAGGTGACCCCGTCTTTTAATTGGCCGGGATGGAGGCCCTTTTCCGTCATGAGATCGCAGGTGCCCGCCACGGCTTTCGCCGCCATGGCGTAGGCCAATTCCCGCTTCATTCCGCAAGCGCAGGCCCCGTCGACGAAGCCTTCGATGGCCATGGCCACAAAGGCCGGCGTGGCGCCGGTTAAGGCGGTGACGATGTCCAGATCCTTTTCGTCCACCTCGATGATTTCCCCCGCACCCTTTAAGAGATCCTCAAAAGACGCCTTTTCCTCCTCGCTCATGTCGTAGCCCGGCGTGTAGGCGATGACGCCGCGCCCCACGGCGATGGGAGTGTTGGGCAAAATGCGGATGATTTTTTCCGTGGGCGCCATCTTTTGTAGGCGCTTAAGGCTCACTCCGGCGGCCATGGACACGATGATCTGCCCTTCTACCTTCGGGCTGATCTCTTCCATAACCTCCTCCACTTTGTAGGGCTTGGTGGCGATAAACAAAATGTCGGAATGATCCACGACATCCGCATTGTCCCGGGTTTGGAAGGTGGCGATGTCCTTTTCGTGGGGGCAGCCGACGAAAAGTTCGTGGCCTTCTTCTAAAAATAAATCGTAGAGGGCCCGGCCCATGTTGCCGAGACCGATAATGCCAATATTCATTTGCGTCCCTTCCTTTCTTGAAGCGCTATTCTCCTTACAGTATACTATTGAACAGGAGGTCATGCATGGATAAGACGATTTCTCTGAAAAAATTATTTTTTACTTTTTTAAAGATCAACACCTTTACATTCGGCGGCGGCTACACCATCGTGCCCATTATTCGGGACGAATTTGTTGAGCACCAGCCCCTGATTAGTGAAGACGATATGTTGGACATCGTGGCCCTGGCCCAATCGGGGCCCGGCGCCATGGCCATCTCCGCCTCCCTCTTGACGGGATACAAATTGCGGGGCCCGGCGGGGGCGATGGTGTGTTTGATCGCAAGCGTGCTGCCCTGTCTGGTGATTATTCTCTCCATTAACATGGCCTACCGCCAGTTCCGCTCAAACTTTTACGTCAACGCGGCTCTGGTGGGGATCAGCGGCATTATTTCCGCCGTGCTCTTTCTCACCACCTACCGCATGGGCAAGCGGGCCATAAAAGACGACCACGGCTTTTCCGTCGTGATGATTCTCGTGGCCACGGCCCTGGGGATGCTCACGGACATTAATACGGCACTGATTATTTTGCTTTTGGGTTTCAGCGGCATTTGCATTACGAAATTTGAAGATCACACGAAAGAAGGACACTGATGAAAGAGTTTTTGCACAAGAAGAACGTGCACCCGAATTTAAAGACCTACGGCATCGACGCCTTGGGGGCCATGGCCTACGGCCTCTTCGCCACCTTGCTGATCGGCACCATTTTAAACACCATCGGCTCCCAGCTGAATATTCCCTTTTTAACGGACACCCTCTGGCCCATGGCTCAGGCGGCCACAGGCCCCGCCATCGCCATGTCCATCGCCTTTGCCCTTGACGCGCCGCCCTTGGTGCTCTTCGCATCTTCCGTGGTGGGGGCTGCGAGCTACGACATCGGCGGCCCGGTGGCGGTCTACATCGCGGCCATTGTGGCGGCGGAAGCGGGCAAGCTCATCAGCAAGGAAACCCGGGTGGATATTCTCGTCACCCCGGCGGTGACCGTCCTCACCGGGACCCTGATCGCCGTCTTGGTGGGCCCCTCCATTCAATGGCTTATGGAAAGCGTGGGCAAACTCATTATGGCCGCCACGGAACAACAGCCCTTCGTCATGGGCATTTTAGTGGCCACCATCGTGGGCATCGCCCTCACTCTGCCCATTTCAAGCGCCGCCATTTGCATGATGCTTTCACTGGCGGGCCTCGCCGGCGGAGCGGCCACCATCGGCTGCTCGGCGCAAATGATCGGCTTTGCCGTGATCTCCTTTAAGGACAACGGCTTCGACGGCTTCTTCGCCCAAGGCCTCGGGACAAGCATGCTTCAAATGCCCAATATCGTGAAAAATCCCAGGATATGGATTCCGCCCACCGTGGCCGGCGCCGTGATCGCGCCCCTTTCCACCGTGGTCTTTAAGCTGAAGAACACGCCTCTGGGAAGCGGCATGGGCACCAGCGGCCTCGTGGGACAGATCGGCACCATTCAAGCCATGGAAGGCGCCATGCCCTTTTCGAAGCTCATCCTCGTGATCCTCGCCCTCCACGTGATTCTGCCCGGCCTCATCAGCTATATCGTCTACCGCGCCATGAAAAAGCGGGGCTGGATCGCCGACGGAGACATGCGCCTGGACATTTAGGAGGCCGCCGTGTTACTTGCGAAATTATTTTTTGAATTCTTTAAGATCGGCCTCTTCTCCTTTGGCGGCGGCTACGCCACCATTCCCCTGATCCAGCAGTTTATCGTGGAGCAGGAAGGCTGGCTCACCATGACCCAGTTTACGGATCTGGTGACCATCAGCCAAATGACCCCGGGTCCCATCGCCATTAACAGCGCCACCTTCGTCGGCGCCCAAGTGGCCGGGCCCGTGGGATCGGTGGTGGCGACGGCGGGGGTGACGGCGCCGCAAACCATCATCATCCTTACCCTGGCCTACTTCCTCTTTACGAAACAGCGCACCTTCCGCCTCATGGACATGCTCCTTCGGGGGATCAAGGCAGGGATCATCGGCCTGATCTTTATCGCCTCCTACGACATGTTTAAAAACGCCCTGTGGCCGGAAGGGGGTAATTTGGAAATCGTCGCCCTCATTACTTTTATCGTCGGCGGCGTGCTCTACGCGAAAAAAATGGACCTCATCAAGCTCATTATGTTGGGCGCTGTTCTCGGCATCGCCTTAAAACTGGCCTTGCCCTTCTTAGCGTAAGTTGTTTCTTCCCCGCGGTTGCGGGGAATTTTTCTAAACCGAGGTGAATCATGAAATACATTCTGGCCATCGACGCGGGCACCACGTCCAATCGAGCCATTCTCTTTGACGAAGACGCCCGGGTGATCTCCGTGGCGCAAAAATCCTTCCGCCAGTTCTTTCCCCACCCGGGCTGGGTGGAACAGGATCCCGCGGAAATTTTAGCCACCACCGTCGGCGTCTGCGCCGAAGCCATCGCCCAAGCTCAGGTGGATCGAAAAGACATCGTGGCCATGGGCATTACCAATCAGCGGGAGACCACCATTCTCTGGGACAAGAACACGGGCAGGGCCATCGCCCCGGCCATTGTGTGGCAGTGCCGCCGCACCGCCGACCGGGCGGAGGCCGTGAAGGACGCGGGCTACGGCGACATGATCCGCGAAAAGACGGGCCTTGAAGTGGACGCCTATTTCTCCGCCACAAAAATCGCCTACATCCTTGACCACGTAAAAGGCGCCCGGGAAAAGGCGGAGCGTGGCGAAGTCCTCTTCGGCACCGTGGACAGCTTTCTCCTCTACCACCTAACCGGCGGCGTGCACCGCACGGACATTTCCAACGCCTCCCGCACCATGCTCTTTAATATTCACAGCCTGGATTGGGACGAAGAGCTCTTGGAGCTTTTCAACATTCCCCGGGCCTGCTTGCCGGAAGTGCTTCCCACGGCGGCCCATTTCGGCGATACCCTGGCTGAACACTTCGGCATTTCCATTCCCATTACGGGCATGATCGGCGATCAACAATCCGCCCTCTTCGGGGAGCAGTGCTTTGAAGTGGGCGAGGTGAAGAGCACCTTCGGCACCGGCGCCTTCGTTCTCATGAACACGGGCCATGCGCCCATTATCAGCGAACACGGCCTCCTCTCCTCCTGCGCCTGGGACATCGGTGAGGGGCCCGTCTATGCCATGGAGGGAAGCATTTTCGCCTGCGGAAGCGTGATTCAGTGGCTGAAAGACGATCTGGGCCTTATCGCCTCCCCGGATGAGACGGCGGCCTTGGCCGAAAGCGTGACGGAGAAAAATCCCATGGTCTTCGTCCCGGCCTTTACGGGCCTGGGCACCCCCTATTGGGATCCCGAAGCCCGAGGCAGCATTTTCGGCATCAGCCGCTCCACGACCAAGGCCCACCTGGTGAAGGCGGCCCTCGACGCCATCGCCTACATGAGTGCCGATGTCATCGACGCCATGGAAAAGGATTTAAAGGCGAGCCACGACCGCATTCTCGTGGACGGCGGCGTGAGCCACAACGACTACCTTATGAGGACCTTGGCCGATGCCATCCACCGCTCCGTCCACCGGCCGGCGCTGGTGGAGACCACGGCGCTGGGCGCCGCCTTTATGGCGGGCATGGGCTGCGGCCTCTACAAAGACATTGCGGACATAAAAAAACGGGCCTCAAAGGCCCAAGTCTTCGCCCCCACCGGCGCCGACCTCTCAGAGGAGCGCGACCGCTGGAAAAAAGCTGTCGCCGCCACCATGGCCAATCACATGGATTGACCGAAGGCTTGAAGGCGCTGAATTTCTTTTTCGTGATCTTCGGGATCCCCCGGCGTCTCCAAAATCATGGGGAGGTTCTTGATTGGATCCGCGTAGAGAAACCGCCCGATCACATCCAAACCGATTTCGCCCGCACCCACCGGTGCGTGGCGATCTTTTTTTGCGCCGAATGGGGTGAGGGAGTCGTTCACGTGAACGGCCTTGATTTTTTCAATGCCGATTAATTCGTCGAAGGTCGTAAAAAAATTCTCGGGATTCGACAGATCGTAGCCGGCGCTGAACAAATGGCAGGTGTCCAACACCACGCCCACATCCTCCGAAGCCACCGCGTCGATGATTTGTGCGATCTCCTCGAGCCGATACCCGATTTCCGTGCCCTTGCCGCTCATGGTCTCGAGGCAAATAGCGCGATGGGGAAACAATGCCTTCGCCTGATCCATGGCGCGAATAATCCGCTCCATGCCCACCGACCCACCGTCTTTTGTATGACTTCCCGGATGAAAGACGTAGACCGTATCCTCCGGGTAGTGGGCGAGAAGATTCATGTCTGAGGTGAAGATCTCGAAGCTCTTTTTGCGCACATCCTCCCGGCTCGAAGCCAAATTCATGGTGTAGGCGGCATGGGCGACGACGGGACCGAAAGCATTTTTCTGTCGAATAAACTTTTCCATGTCCGCCATATCCAATTCCCGGGCCTTGGAGCCCCGGGGATTGCGCGTAAAAAACTGAAATGTACTCGCGCCATAGGTCTTCACTTCCTCCATGGTCTTTACAAAACCCGACGTCGTGGAGGTGTGGTAGCCGATCGTAAGCATAGTATTTTCCTTTCTTTCTTAACTCCTCAAAAGGCGCAAGAAAAAAGTGCCCGCAGGCACTCTCTTCGAAAATCTCTCGATTAAGCCAGGGGAATGTAATTGACCACGGGCACCTCATAGGGGTGGATGCGGTCGATGATCCGCTGCACTTCTTCCCGGTCCTCTTCGGCGATGCGAAATTCCATTTTCATTTCCTCCCGCGTCTGCACCTGACCGATGACGCCGTCGAAGGGATCGGCGCCTTCCAGGGGCCGCCAGTGGCCTTCCACCTTCGTCAGGCTGAAGGTGTAGTCGTAATTGCCTTCGCGAAAAATGTCCGCTTCGTTTAAATCATTGGCGAGCTCCACGACGAAATCTTCCGGTACAAAAATTTCAACTTTTAAGTAACTCATAGAACCTCCCCTTGGATTTCTTCATCCTCGATTTCTTCATAAATCGGGTCGATTTCATCGAATGCGCCGCGCGCCACCAGCTCCCGGATAATGTCCACCACGGCGGCGTAGCTGATGAGGCCGAAGATGACCGTGCTCACGACACTCAACACCTTCATCAACGCGCCCTCGGTCATGCCCGATGCCGCAGCGGCCACGCCGAAGCCCCCGGCGAAAACCATGACAATGACGATGACGATAGCCATGCGGCCGAAAATCATGCCCTTGTGGCCCTTGGTGATTTGCCAGGATTCCTTAATGGGCGTAAAGGCGCCTTCTCGCCCGCGAATGCCGTCGATTCCGATGACGGCGCCTAAGGGCACCATGGCCAGAGAAAAGATGATCGCCGGCACAATGAGCAAGCAGAAAAAAACGGCGGTAAGAATTTTTTGGATGATATAGGTGCCGATGGTGGAGCCGGCCTTGGCGTTAAAAAAGTAAAAGGCGTCGACAAATTCCGGATCCGTGCCGTAGCGGGCCATGCGATAGATCATAAGAATCAGCCCATAGCCCACGAGGCCCACGGCGATAAAGTAGATGATGTGAACGAGAAGGGATACGCCGGCCATGGTGCCGAAGTGAAATTCCGGCATAGGCATGGCGGGATTGGCCCCAGGCGTCATAAAGGCGTCGGTGCCCAGGCCCATCATGTCGAAAATTTGGGAAAATCCCGCGACGATGAAAAGATAAATAAGTAAACTGGGAAACATGGCCTTGTAAATATCCATGGTTGTTTTCTTCATAAGCAGCTCCTTTCGGATCTCGGTTGCGGTTTACGTTTCTTTATACCCAAAGAGGCAATAAATTTCACGCTTTTTACATAGGAACCCGCCGTTTGCCGTTGATTTTTCGAATGGCGGGCAGAGCCTGGGACACGAATTGCCCCGTGAGGATCAAAGCACAGCCCAGGATCTTCTTCGGATAAAAGACCTCGCCGGCGAAAAAATAGGCGGCGAAGGTACCGAAAAGAGATTCCGTGCTCATAATCAGGGCGCTCTCGTCGGGGCTCGCGTCCCGTTGGGCGCCGTTTTGCAGATAAAACGCCACCACCGTGTTCAAAAGCACGATGTAGCCCATGGCCAAAAGGGTCTTGTGGGTCACGGGAGCGATGACCGTGCCTTCGCCGAAAATGAAAAAGAGCACGATGGACGCCACCCCCGCCACGAAAAGCTGCACCATGGTAAAGGCGATGGCGCTTTCAACTTTGGGCATGTAGTGATCGATGCGCAAAATCTCTACAGTAAAAAGAATGGCCATAATAAAACTCAACACGTCGCCGCGATTTAACACGAGGGAGGGGCCCAGGGTCAAAAAGCCCACGCCGAATACGGTGAGAACCGCCGCCACAATAATGTTTTTTCCCGGGCGAATGCCGGCAATTAAAAACCGAAGCAAGGGCACGAGCACCACGTAAATCACGAGAATAAAGGTCTGATTGGCAGGCGTCGTGTACCGTAAGCCTTCCATTTGAAAGGCCGTACTCGTCGCCAACAAAAATCCCACTTCCGCCCCGCCGATGACCGTGGTCTTGTCGATCTTTTTTCGATCCTTGGGAAAGAGCAAACACAGGACGAGAGAGCCGACCAGAAAGCGCAGCACCATAATAAAATAGGCGTCGAAACTATCCATGGCGATCTTCGCCGCCACAAAGCAGCCGCCCCAGATCATGGCCAGGGCGAGGAGCATGAGATTGGCCCTCCCCTTTCGCGACAGGGCCCTAGTCATCCAACCAACTCTTCAATCGGTCCATCTCCTCCGCATCCGCCAGGCCGTAGATCACCGGCGTCACCGTGACAAAGTCCCGCTCCAGATAGTAGCGGTCCGTGCCCGGGGCGTGTTCCATGGTGCTTCGGCCCTTGAGAGACAGGCGGCGTTCCCCGTCGACTTCCTCTTCGAAGTAATAGTCGTAGGCATTGTCGCCGATTTCCGCCACGCGAAGGCCCTTTAATTCGTCTTCGTCTAAATAAGGCACATTGATGTTCAACACCATGGGTTTCGCCGAAGAAAGAAAGGGCTTCTTTACCTTGTCGAAAATCTTTTTCGCCACGGACGACGCCGTATCATAGCGGCACTGCCCCTTGACCCAGCGGGCGCTCACGGCCACGGAGGGAATCCCCAAAAGCACCCCTTCCATGGCGGCGCTCACCGTGCCGGAATAAATAATGTCCATGCCCGCGTTGTAGCCCGCGTTGCAGCCCGAGAAAATCACATCGGGCTTCCAGGGCACGATCTTGTCGAGCCCGGCCCGCACACAGTCCGCCGGCGTGCCGCTCACGCTGTAAGCCTCCACATCGACCCCTTCGATTTCCACAGGCTTCACGATCAACGAATGCTTAATCGTAATGGCGTGGCTTTGGCCGGAATGCTCTTCCTCAGGCGCGATCACCACCACCTCGTGTTCCTCGGCCAACACCTTGGCCAGGGCCTGAATGCCCGGAGCAAAATACCCGTCGTCGTTGGTCAAAAGAATCTTCATAAATCCTCCTTAGAGCTCGATGAAGCGGGAAGGCGCCTTGGCCTTGGCCACTTCCAAAATAAAATCCCTGCCTTCGTAAATGGCGTGCTCCGCCAAAATTTCCCGGGTCGCCCGCGCCGCCAAGAGGGGCCGGTTGTTTTCCTCAGACAAATGGGCCAGCACCACGTACTCGCCCCGCTTCTCCAAGAGCCCCGTCAAGAGCTCCCCGCAGTGTTCATTGGATAAATGGCCCCGCGTCGATGCGATTCGGTCCTTTAATATGCGGGGATAGGGGCCCGTTTGAAGCATTTCCGCGTCGTGATTGCTCTCGATGTAATAGAGATCGCTGCCGCTCATCTTCTCAAGCATGGATGTATTCACCCAGCCCGTGTCCGTGAGCACGGAAAGCTTCTTGCCCCCCGAGCGAATCACATAGCCCGTGCCCTCGGCGGCGTCGTGAAACAGCCCCATGGGCACAATGTCCAGATCCCCGTAGGAAAAAGGCTGCTGCGTTTGAAAGACGTGGCGCTTGTGATCGTCCACCCGCTTAATCGTCTTGGCCATGGCCATCCACGTGCTCTCATTGGCGAAGACATCCAGCCCATAGCGGCGGGCCAAAATCCCCACGCCCTTCACGTGATCGCTATGCTCGTGGGTGACGAAAATGCCGTCCAGTTCCGAGGGATCCACCCCCACGGCCCGCAAATTTTCCTCGATGGCCTTGCCGCTTAAGCCGGCGTCGATTAAAATCTTTTTTTCGTTCGTTTCTATATACTGGCAGTTGCCGCTGCTGCCACTGGCGATTGCACAAAATTTCATAGTTTCCTCCACAGCCTATTATAGCAAACTCTTCGCCCGGGAAAAGGGAGGAAACACATTCTTCTCGCGCACTCCACGGGATTTTTACAAAAGCACACAAAAAAATCCCCGAAACCGGAGGAGCTCCGACTTCGGGGAAAATTTAAATTATCTCGCGGCCCGCTTTTCCAAAATAGCGATCCACTTTTCGTAAGCGCGGTTAAGTTCATCTTGACCGCCGCGGCGAATCAATTCGTGGCTGTTTGTAGCTTCCACCAATTCATAATAGTACCACGTGCCCTTTTGAAGATCGGTGAATTTTTCCAGGCGATCTTCCAGGCCCGAAACGGCTGCATCGTCGGCCACCCGATTGAAGACGCGGTTTAAGAAAGCCGCGGCCTCGGCCCGAGTAAGGGACGCGTCGGGCTTAAAGCTGCCGTCTTCATAGCCCAGAGCCCGTCCGTTGCCGTAGACTTGATTGATTTCCTTTTCGTACTTGTGTCCGGCAATGTCCGTAAAGGGCGCCTTGCCGTCGGATGCCTTGTCGATGGCGGCGATCATCTTCACAAACTCGCCGCGGGTCACCGGCGAGTCGGGGCGCAACATGCCCGCATCGTCCGTATCCAACATGCCGGCTCTTAAAGCGGCGTTGATGTGGGGCAAGTACCATGCCCCGTCCTTTAAGTCGGGATAATCGGCCTTGGTCGTGTCGGAAAGATCCAAATTGCCCAAGCGAACCACCATGGCCGCCGCTTCCGCGCGGGTCAAGGTGCCTTCCGGCTTCACGGACTTGTCCGGATAGCCGAAGATATAAGCCATGTGATCTTCCCTATCCGCTTCCTTTTCCTTTTCTTCGGGAAGGATTAAAATGCTGCCCTTGTAGAAGGGACCTTGGGGATCGGGTTGAGGATTGGGATTGGGTTGGGGTTCTTCCTTCGCTTCCCAAATGGCATAAATCTTCGTATCTTCCTTTACGTCCGTTTCGGAAGTAAATGTATCGCCTGTTCCGTCGGGCTTCGTATTCCAGCCTAAGAACTTAACTTCTTTACCGTCTTTATTAAATGTGGGATCTTTGGGGAAGTCTTTATCTCCGATAAATAACTTCGTCCCTTTATCGTCCTCTTGCTTAGCCTTAATCTTGGCTAATTCTTGTTCGGCAGAGTCACCCAGCGCCTTTGTATTCTTTACAAAAGTAACTTCAGGATATGCAAATTTGAAGTTTATTTTATTTGAAAGTATCGGTGTTAAGGACATGGGATAATTCCTTCCATTTAGCTGAACCAAAACTTTTCCACCTACAGACCCTTCTAAGGTTATCATTGTGTCGTTGTCTGCAAGTTCTTTAGCTTTAATCTTATTGAAGTGCGCTGCAGAATCGCCATTCCAGTGCATTTCCTTGACAACTTCCGTTGCCTTCAAACTGTCAATTTGATTATTAATTTCAACTTGGTTTTTGGTCGGATTTTGTGTTTCCCCTTCACCGCGCTTTTTGGGTTCAGCTATCAATGTAAGGTTTCTTACAAGCTTACCTTTCCCCTCTTCAAAGGACACATCAAACGTGTTTTTTTCGAGAGTTAAGTTGTTATTTTCAACGGTTGCATTTACTTTGCTTCCCTCTTTGCTTTTTGCCTCTACATCCTTGGCTCTAAAGGTATAGCTATCAAATTCTGCTTGACTTATATTATCTTCTAATTCGATTCCTTCAGGGAGCTTAAGTTCCAATTTCACTTCACTGTTGCTCAAAGTAAAAGAACCATTTTGTCTAATAAGCAGGGCAATTCCCTTGTGCATATTAAATGAACTTGTGAAGTTTATCTTTGTACCTTCTATGGTTGGGTGGTAATAGGAAGTGATGATCCAATCATCAAACACAGATCCCTTATCTCCTTTAGCATATTGAGAGGTATCGAGATTAGATGGTTCTTTAGGATCTTTATATATCTCGCTGGGATTGTTGTAACGAGGTGTACCGCCCTTGGAGGGATCATTGGCATCCTCAATGCTCTTAATAACGATGTCTCCATTAAACAAAATGTTTTTTGCTTCTTTTAGTTTTTCGTCTACCCCTTTGTTCAGCACTTTATATTTATCTTCATTATCCCTTAATTCATCGTAGATAAAAACATAATTGTGCAAACCTACATTTTTATTAAATTTCGGAACGGTCTTTCCAAAAATCTTCGTGTCACCAATAATATAGCCGTCATAATAGGCATATAGGGTTATCGTGGAATCCTTGACGAATTTTTTTGTTTCTCTAACTGTTTTATCTTCTCCATCGACCTCGACTTTTATATCCTTTTCAGCTTCAAGAATATCTCCAACTGTATTATTTGCAGAGAAAATTCGATTGCTGCTGCTCTTACTAAATTCTGATTTCTTGGCAGTGGCCCAACCCATAAAACTCCTTCCTCTGAGCTGGCCATAAGTTGTGTTTGGTAAAGTGCCTTGCATTTTCAGCACATCATTCTCATTATAAAATTTAACTATCTTTTCAGTGTACTTCTCTTCGCCCGGAATACTATGTTCTGTTACTATATTAAACTTCACTGTTAATATAGGCTTGTCTTCTCCCTCAGCAAACACCTGCCAGGGCATGACGCCCAGCAGCATGACCGCTGCCAAAAGTATGCTCAGTAATCGTTTCATCTCATCATCCTTTCCTATTCATTCTTACTTGCGGCCGACGACGACGAAGCGGAATTCTTCGCCGTTCAGTCGGATCCAGTTTTCTTCTTGCGCGGCCCTTCTCGTGTAATCGTGGCCGTTGGTCGCTTCCATAATGGGGAAGTACGCCCAGTCGGCTTCCGTGAGATCCTTAAATTGAATCATTTCCGAAAGGTGGCTGCGGACAAAATCCCTGTCGGCGAAGCGGTCCAACATCTTGTTCGTAATGTTTACCACTTCTGCGCGGGTGATCTTGCGCTCCGGCTTAAAGCTGCCGTCGGGATAGCCCGTGACCCAACCCTTGGCCGCCGCCGAGTCGATGGCACCTTGGGCCCAGTGCGTGTCGGGCACGTCACTAAAGGGATTGCCCGTGCCTGCTACGAGCTTGTCGAAGCGGGCCGCCATGGCGGCAAATTCCGCCCGGCTGATGGCCGCCTTGGGCCTGAAGCTGCCGTCTTCGTAGCCCTTGATCATGCCCTTTTCCAGCATAAAGCCGATGGCCTGTTGCGACCAGTCGCTTTCCGCCACGTCCTTAAAGGGAATGGTGTAGCTTCTGCGCTCTCTCGGG
>QWCE01003414.1_pt1 | contig 17688 bp, 19 predicted proteins | sample 1972531 | NCBI WGS metagenome assembly QWCE01 (sample SAMN09866716, study PRJNA288562) | Human gut metagenome isolate term4_stool, whole genome shotgun sequencing... | reverse complement strand
AGCCTCCTCGAGTAATACCGGATCCATATTCCAGGTATCCTTCTCACTGTCCACAAAAACAGGTTTGGCCTCCAGATAAGAAATCGGATTGGCAGAGGCGGCAAAAGTAAAGCTTTGGCAAATCACTTCATCACCGGGTTTTACATCCAGAAGAATCAAGCCCAAGTGAAGTGCAGCCGTTCCAGCACTCAAGGCCACCACATGGCGGTCTTCATGCAAGTATTCGGCCAAAGATTGCTCAAAAGCATCCACGTTAGGCCCCAAAGGGACAACCCAGTTCGTATCAAAGGCCTCTTTTATAAAGTCTTGCTCACGGCCACCCATGTGAGCAAGCGAAAGCCAGATTCGCTTATTCATAACTATTTATAATGATTAGATTTTCTAATATAGTAAGGGAGAAAAAGAAAGACAAAAAAGCTCCTTATCCAAACAAGTATTTTTTTCATCAGATATATTTGAGTAAATCCACTATATTATTTAAAATATGTGTTGGAAGCATTTCTTTAGACTGAGAAAAATTTTGTTTATGAATGTTACTTCCATTATCTAATAAACAAAAACTTTCCCATTTTAATTTATTGGGAGCCTTAAAGTCTTTATCTGTATTGTCACCAACATAATAATAAGAAGAAGAATCTGAAAAATACTTCTCTTGAAAATACAAATACCCCTTCAAAGAGGGTTTCTCAAATCCTATATTTTCTGAAATAATCCAATTCTCCATAGGAATATATTCATCTAATCCTAATGACTTCATTTTTTGACTCTGAGTAATTGCACGCCCATCAGTCAATACTCCTAAACACACTTCCTTTTGCACCAAAGCTTCTAGCACTTTGCGAGTATCTATACTCAATGCTATCTTAGGAATATGAAGCCGATAAATAGATAAAAAATCATTTAAAGATATATCAATACCATAACTTTTATTCAACTCATTAAATGCATTTAAACCTTGACTATACGATTCCCAAAGTAAGCTATACACATTACTTAGTGCATATTTACTCTCCAAGACTATAGATAATTCATGATATGCGGATCTAAGAAAATCAATTTCTTTATATAAAGTATCATCCAAATCAAAAACGACGACCTTATTCATACACTATTACTTCAGAATCATAACGTAACATCAACGTATTACTAAGCCAATCAGCTGTATATTTCAACATTTGTGCTTCAAAATACTCTTTCACTATATTTTTAGGAAAATCAGCCTTTGCATAATAAGACAATGGATATCCTCCTCCAAAACGTGGATTTATCTCAATTCCTACCACATCCTTATCACATTCACGATAAAATAACTGTATGCATATACATCCAATTACACCAGGCAGATATTTCATTTTATCATATAGGAGCTCAACTAGATAATTCTTTCGAGTATACCCTTTATTTATTTCTCCAGCTCTCACCTCTACACGTTCACGAGGGACTATGGATTTCACATAATTGTCTTTACCATAATACATATCAACTGTAAACTCTTTGTATTCATCTTTATCAATGTATTCCATAAACATTAATTTTGGATGATTTAAAATTTCTGCGGTCAGTTCTTCTTTATGCCTGATAACAAATATATCTTTAGACAAAGATCCATCGTAAGGTTTAGCAAACAATGGGAAAGTGGGATCTAACTTGTTTATAGGGTGAGGAGTCCTAATACCTATAGATTGTAAAAAATCATTCGTCTTCCTTTTATCTCTGCACATCTGTATAAAAGAAGAATCAGAAACTAAAATTTCAATTCCACGTTTGCTAAAATAATCTTTCTTATCCGCCAACAACTGCAATTCTGTATCTATTGTAGGAATAATAATATATATTCCATTCTTTAAACATAAATCCAACAATATATCCGTATAACTTCTATCAGTTACACGAGGTACTAAAAAACATCCATCAGAGACTATACCTGCCGGAGCCAATTGAGGATTCATATCCGTAGTGTATATTTTTGTATTTAAGCCACTATTTTTTATCGTTTGCTGGAACAGATGTATTAACGTAACTCTTTTCCCAGCCGAAGTAATTAATATATTCCGCATAATTTAATTGTTTCCCGTAAAATATTCCATAGTTGCACTTGTATTAGAATTAATCCCCTCACGCACAAAAACTTTTTTAATAGTCAAAAAAAAGATCTTCAGATCCAGAAAAAATGAACAATGATCTACATACCAGACATCCAATTCAAACTTCTTTGTCCATGAAATAGCATTTCGTCCATTCACCTGGGCCCAACCGGTTATTCCAGGACGGACTTCATGCCGACGAGCCTGTTCTTTATTGTATAAAGGAAGATATTGAGGTAACAACGGACGGGGACCAATAAAGGACATATCGCCTTTCAAAACATTGATTAATTGTGGAAGCTCGTCAATCGAAGTAGAACGAACAAACTTACCAATCTTAGTTAATCGTCTATCATCCGGAAGTAAGTTTCCTTCTGCATCACGTTCATCTGTCATCGTTTTAAATTTGATGACTTTAAAAATTTTACCATGCCGTCCGGGCCTCTCCTGAAGAAAAAAAGCACTGGCACCTTTATTGGCAAAATGGAGCCAAAGAAAAATAAAAAGTAAAATAGGCCAAATAAAAAGTATGACAACCAACGATATTGATAAATCAAAAAATCTTTTCAGAAGCGAACAATATATGCAGTTCATTTTTCAAGTGATTGATATTCCGCCAACAAGGCTTCCCAAACTTTGTGTTGTTCAAAACGGTCTACAATTATTGGACGTGCTTTCTTTGCCATAGCTCGTACATCTGTATCACGATGTTCCACAAAAAACTTCATAGCGCCATAAAGCGCTTCCTCATCTTGCGGAGGGATAATAACTCCATTAACACCGTCTTCTATTATTTCGTTACACCCGTTAATATCCGTAACAATAGAAGGAAGTCCCAGGGCTCCTGCTTGTAAAACAACATTTGGAAAACCCTCGCGATAACTAGGAAAAGCCAATGCATCGGAAGCCGCTAAATAAGGACGTATATCTTGCTGAAAACCAAGAAAAGAAATTGAAGAGTGATTCAAAATAGTATGTTCTATTTCAGAAGAGACAGGATCTAAATCCGCTTCAAAAGAACCAACCAACAACAATCGAACTTCAGGATATACTTTTGTCAATCGGACAAAGGCTAAGACAAGCTCATTAATTCCCTTATCCTTAACAATACGTCCCACAAAACAGAACGTAAATTTGCCTTTTTTCCTTATCTCGGAAGCAAGTAACTCTACATGTTGAGTTCGATTAAAGTGCTGAACATCTATGCCACTAATATTTCCATGCAATATAACCTTCAATGGTTTATTTGTTATTTTTTCCCGAATCAATGTCCTTTTCACCCCTTCACCTTCCGGAATTACTTTAGTTGCACACCAACAGGTTATTTTTTCCATAATAACTAATAAACGACGTAAATTTCCTGTTGCCGTTTCAAAACGTAGGCCGGTAACAGTGTAAACTCGATGAGGAACCCTCGTTATCCATGCGGCAATCATAGATAACAAACTGGCTTTGGGAGTATTGGCATGAACGATATACGGTTTCTCCTTAAGGAATAGAAAAACTATAACAATTAGTGATTGAAAATCAGACATAAGACTAATTTGACGACACATAGGAACATCAATTGTACGAATCCCCTCTCTCAAAGATACCTCTTGTAACTCATCACCCATTCCAGAAGCAATACCCGTAACATTATAATATTGATTTAGAAATGAAAGTTGTCCACCTAATAATGTTTTAAGACTAAGAGAAACGGTTGTTATACGAAAAAAGACAGGCTTCATAATCTTAATGACAAGTTAATACTTTTATTAAATAATCAATAGCATTTTCAATCTTTACATCTTGTTTTATACCTGAATATTTTCCATTTAAAAAACCTTCCATTACTTTTACTATTTCTGATTGATTATACGGATCAAATACAACAGGGTTAGTTATAGCATTGTAAGTATAATCCATATCAGAAGACAAAACCACTAACCCATTATGAATGCCTTCTATTAGTGGAAGCCCCAAAGACTCCATTGTAGAAGGAAAAATTAATGCTTTCGATAAAGAATACATTTTTCTTATTTCTTCCGATGTCAAAATTCCCATATTAACAATAGTATTTGGATAAATAACATTAATACTATTTATTATATCAACCAGTTGCTTATTGTTTTGTGGGATTGTTAAGACAATAGAAAAAGCTCTCTTTGTTCGCAATTCTCTAATAGCATTCAATAATACTAAATGATTCTTATGATAACTATCTAACGCTGGATATATGAAATCATATTTTTTTTCATTAACACCATTAGAAAGAACTGGAGTCAATTCAAAAAAAGGACATAGGACGGCCTGTATACGATAAGTATCCCACAGTCTATTTTTTATCAAACTTGTTTGACAAAAAAAAGTTGCTTTATATTTCCCTATACATATCCAATAATAATAAATAAAACTCTTTAGATTTTCTCTAAAACTTTTATCTTTTAAATTCCACCTAAACTTTTGTGAATAATATTCACTATGAAAGTAAACGATAGAATTCTGGGAAATGACAAATGGGGGTAATGAACAAAAAAATAGAGCATTCCTTCTTTTTTTCATATAACGACAAATAGTTCTAAAAGTTGTTGTTTTAACAACTATCACATTTCTCAAATTTAAAGAAGACATCTCCTTAAAAATATGTTCATATTTTAAGTAGACAACAGCCTTTATTCCCATCCCATCTAATGTTTTTATCAAATACATCAACAAGACCAAACTTCCTCCCCAATTCACATGGGACGCTTCTATTGTAATCATCCTACTTCAACAGGTAATTCTTTATTAAAAATACTTTTATATGGTACAAACAAATTTTCATATGGATTCTTGGAGACTAATCTTACACATAAAAAACTCACAAGAAGGACAAAGAAAATTAAACGTGTTTTCAAGTTTTGAGATAATCGAAAAGCATAGCAAAATAGAAATATTTGAAAAACATCAAAGCAATTTGCCAATCTAGATAATGTAATATTAAAAGCTCCAGCTAATATATACACAACAATTCCCAACAAATATATATTAAATAAGCCACGACATACAGCGTCTTGTTTTCTATATGAAAAAATGAAAGAAAAAATCAAAAGAAAAGAAAAAAAACGACTTAAAACACCTCTTAAATATAGAGAAGATGCACTCATACCCACTATATCTATATTTGTTCCCTCTTCGATATAACCATTAAATTTTGCCATAAGAACCCCTCCTAACAAAGTGTATCTCTCCATAAATATCGATAAGAAATACCCCAACATAAAGGCTATGAATAAACAAATTAATAATTTCCTCGTAGAAATCTCTAATTTATAAATATAATATGACAATATAAATAATATACTGCTAACATGCAACATTGTAGCCCCTAAAACACATAAAATAAATTTTAATAATTTTCGCTCTTTAATATAAAGAAAAGAATAGGTTGTAATAGCTATTGCTACTGTTTGACGCACAAAAAAAAGGCCTGCATAAGAACCTACAATGAACAAAACTAAAAGTGAAAATAAAGGAAATATACTAACTTTCAAAATAACTTTCGTCATTAATGTATAATATAAATAAGATTGAATTAATAACAAAAGTGTAAAATTTCCATTAATAGTTCTAACTAATTTATTTAATAAAGTAAATCCATATTCAAAAGAATTATGTCCAAAACGCTCTGGTTCAACAAAAAAAAGATAATATGTTTGCCAATCAGTACCCCGTTCCCATCTAATTGCAGCAAAAAGAAATAGGATACACATTATAAGAATAAAAAGTAGTTTTATTTTAGATTTATCCCTCCCAAAAGAAGTAAATATTTCTAAAAAAGAAAAGAAAGATAATATAAAGAAAAGAATATGTAAATACATAACTATCCAATAATAAATCTAACTTCCTCTTTTACACTTTCAATTGAAAATAAACTTTGTGCCGCAATAAGTTTACGTTTTAACAAACAATATTCTTTTGCATCAACTTGCATATTTTCTAGAAAAGAGCATAATTCTCCTATTGAGGAGTGCAAATATCCAATATTTCCTGTAAGATTGAACACATATTTAAAATAATCATTACAAAGAGCTATTATAGGTTTTCCAGAAGCTATTGATTCAAAAAGAGCTCCACTAGCAATTAGTTTATAACTATCTACAGGATATAAAAACAGAGTATAATGTAGAGAAGCTATCCACCTTTTATACTCTTCTCTAGGTAATTCACCATTAGAATCACGATCGACAACCTCAATTCCCAGTGAGCGTATAAGAGCAACATCACCAACTAATTTTCCAATATGGATAACTTTTATATTATTTTCCCTATTTTTCAACGTCTGAGCTAGTTGTAACAATGAACTATATCCTTTTGCCACATTAGTTTGACCTATAATGCCTATACGTATTTCTGTAGTAGATAGAGGAGTAAATTTCACTTCGTCATCATCAAACTTATAAGGATGATTTATTGCCCCAAATCTATTATAATTATAGTTAGGAAGCAACTGTTTCAAATGCAACATAATAGAATCACCAAGTACAATAAAAGAGAGTTTTTCATCAACCTTTTTCTTCAAAAAGAACAATTCTAATATTTTTCCTTGTATTCCAGCCAAAATCCCGATACTTTTATTGGGTAACAAAAGTTCTAATTCCCCATGACAACAAACAAATATATTAGACTTTACAAATGGCATTATAACATACAATAAAGGTAATAAAAAGGGATTATTATTATTCAAAGCAATATATTTCTCTTTTCTATTTAACAATATAACCTTCACAGTCACTAAAGCAGCCCAAATATATCTTCCCAATAGCGTCCAGCGTCCTCTACCTGAAAATGACTTCAATAAGTCAAAAGAAACATTATCTAATATAGGTCTAATTTTCAAGATATTCTCAATATTCCTATTTTGCCCATAGTATTTTACTTTCAAGAAAAGATGAGAATAAATACATAACATTTCAGCATTAAACATTTCATGGAAACTATCAAAAGAAAAAGAATCAATAACTACTATTTGGTCATATTTTTTTTTCATTTCTAAAAACAATTAATTATACTTTTTTTTCCATCGATAATATTGAATATTATTCAATAAATATTTAGGAATAATCTTTTTTATCTGGCTTCTAAGTAAATAAACTAATCCTGAATAATAATAATTAAGCAATCTGGCATTTACTCCATGAAGACGATTCAATTCCCTCTTTTGCTTCAAAAAAGAACTTAATGTTGCCGAAGAAGAAATCCCAGAACAATCATATGATGAAATTATATCTGGTACTTCCACAAAATCAATCTTCTCCTTATACATTTTAAAAAAGAAAGCATAATCCGCTATTATACGATAACTAAGATCGAATTTATATAATTTCATCAAATCCAAATCAACAAATGTTGATTGATGTGAAAATATCATCTTATGAGTAATATCTGGTAATGGATAAGGTTTTTCAATCACAGTTCTAAATGCATATCTCTTTTCGACGGCTCCATAAATTATTTGCGCAAAATAATTCTTCCCATTAGAAAAAATTGCATCTAAAACATTATTAGAATAGTAATAATCTCCTGAATTCATAAAACTAACCCATTTCCCTGTGGCAATATCAAGCCCCTTATTCATAGCATCATAAATACCATTATCAGGTTCACTAATCCAATAAGTAACCTTGTTTGCATACTTTTCAATTATGTCAACCGTAGAATCAGTACTTCCTCCATCGATAATTATATATTCTACCGCTGGATAAGTCTGATTAATGACACTAAGAATAGTCCTCTCAATTATAGCTTCCGCATTATAAGAGATAGTAATAACTGTAACTAGCGGTCGTTCTCCCTCAGTCTTTTCCATTCTTCTTTTTCTATCTTATCAAGAAAAGATTGTAAATTAAAAAATTCTTGTTCCAGCAAATTATGATACTTGAAACCATAATCCCACCATTTAACATTTAAAAACCGCTCAATAGTTTCTTCGTCAAATCTGTATCTAACAACCTTAATAGGGCAACCAACTGCGACTGCATAAGGTGGAATATTCTTTGATACAACAGAACCTGCTCCGATTACAGCTCCATCACCTATTACAACTCCATCAAGTACAGTAACATTAGCACCAATAAAGACATCATTTCCAATCTTTATCAATCTTCTTTCCTCTATTTTGTCCTTATCACAAATAGTATAACCATTTTGAGCTTTTGTTGAATAAAACATTGGAGAAGTTGACACACCATGAATTGGATGTATTCCCCAACCGCACATAAAATTTGGACCAATAGAGCAATACTTACCAATCATAGTATATGAAATATGAGCATTTAATGCCACATAAGTAAAATCATCTATGACTGAATTATCTATATGAAATGAACCTAAAAGTTTAGCATGAGAACTTATCTTAGAATTTGTAAGAATATTAAAATACTCCAACACGGAGAAATCAAATTTTATTATACAGAAAACAAAGTGTATTATTTTTTTTAATTTAGTTAGTATCATTATAACTTCCTCGCTGAAAAGCATCTATAAAAGAATTGTACGTCATATTAATTATCTCACATCCGTTTTTTTCAGCATAATTTCTAAGTACATAATAAGCTTCAAACATAATCGCCAAATCACGCAACACCTCACACATTGTATATGCTTCACCACTGGATTTCAACCACGGATTGGCTGAAACATGCAAATCATAAAAATGATAATCTGCCAAACAAACTTGATTTTTTTCGTTTACAATAATGTCTTTAGTCCAAGAATGATCAACGCCGTACAATTCAATTTTTGTATAACCAAGATTAATTCCATTAAAAATACATGGTATTAATACATTTTGTATTTTAGGCATAGACAATCCTTTATGGAATAAGAAATATCGTACTCTATGCCACCCTTCATATGAATTTGAGTGATATGGAATTATAGTAACAAATGGATTATTTATCTTAGCTTTTGCCTGATTTATAACAATAAAAGGAACATATAAATTCATCTCCCAATTAACACCCATAATTAAGTCTATAGTTTCACGCTCAGTTTCTCTCATCAATTCATCATAAAAATACATCGGATCTGCAAGAACGTAAGTAGCTGGTTTTAAATTATAAAAAAAGGAAGATTTACAAAAATCATTAACGACACATATATCCGCCTCTTTCATATCCAATTCCCCTTTAGACAACTCTTCAGCTAATGAAGGACCATTTGCTAAAATAATCAATCTATGACAACGAATCTTTCTTACACAATAATTCTTAAAATTAGCTTGTTTACATTGTATAAATATCCAAAATAACGATCTTATAAAACACCTACAATGATAGTTTATCACATCCAATATCTTTTTCATCAGATTTTATATAATTTCATTTTATATACCCAAACAAACATTGCTGTCAACAGCATTAATGAAGTTACAACTTTTACCAACAAAAGTGAATCAACCAAAACAAAGGCAACAATTGTAAATATGACAGAAGTAATTAGAATTTTAAATATAGGGAATAACACAAGAGTTTTCATTCGAAAAAAATCAAAAAAGAACCCAGCATATCCCATATAAATCATAGACACATAATAAACAACGACTGCCCCCCAAACACCTAATAGAGGTATAAAAATAATATAACCAAACAACGACATTATTCCAGCAACAAAAGTTATTTTCAGTAAACTTTTCGTGTTTTCATAATAGAAAAAAACATTGGAAGAAGCTACATACATTGGTTTAGCATTTTGAGCCATAATCAAAATAATGGCATAAGGATAGGTCTTTCTCAATACATCGTTACTTATTAAAAGATAAAATATCTCTTTAAGCCAAAGTGAAACTAAAAATGTGACTAATAAAGTAATAGTCATATATATATATATTAATCTATGAATTCCTTCATGATTATTATTTCTAATTTCATCCAATGTCATAGGATTAATAGCTTGATTAACAGCCCCTGTAAATGAGTCTATCAAGTTAGAAAATTGCTGTGCAATATTAAATTCTCCAATAATAGCAATCGGCATATGAAATCGATCCATTACTAAACGATTTGAAGTATTCAACATATATGCTGAATATGTATGTGGAATAATAGGCAATGATATACGTAAACTACGGCTTATCGTTTTTAATTTAAATTTATAAATTGGAGAGAATCCTAATTGTATACACACAACACGTATATAAGAAATATTCACCAAAACCGTTCCAATACATGTTGCCCAAAAAAATCCTAAATACCCCATTCTCAAAAACACCACCAAAAAATAATTAACTATAATAGTAACAGTTCCCGAAAATACTGTTCTTATAGCAATAGGTAGAGGATTCTGCTTTAATTGAAAGTAAGTATTACCTAGCAAAGCTGTCCCAGAAAACAATAACGTAAAACTAGAAAGTAAAATAATGGAATATTTATTATCAGCAGCTTCTTCAGGCAAAATAAAATATAATATAACTGCTTGAATTATTCCAAATAACAATATCCAGATTTGAAGAAACCCATACAGCTCCCTCCATATCCATTTATATTGGCATTTTGAATGATAAAAAGAATTAAATAACACTTGGGTTAATCCTAATGTAGTAAATGCAGACAACGCAGACGTATAGGCCGTTACAGTCCCTATTATTCCATAATCATCTTCTGTCAGATACTTCGTCAACACAGGTAATAAAAAAACAGCGAGTATTCTTGGAAGATATGGAGCTAATCCAAAAACAGCACTATTTAACAACAAACGTTTTAACATTTACAAGTATAATAATATATCTATATAAGATATCATTTTGTTTGAATAGCACAATAACAATTCCTTAAAGCTAAGTGTCTATGAATACTAAATCCATTTTTATTCATCCCATCAATATCATGATATCTACCAACATATATTCTATCACCATTATGATCAACATCACTACACCAAATAAAATCATATCGCCATAACAGTTCATTAAATATAATATAATAAGCAAAAAAGGTATATGTACATAATATCGCCGAAGGAAAAACTACACTGTGTTTTAAAAGTAAATCTGGTTGTATTGCACGAGAATCCTCCAAAACCTTTCTTTTTAACAAATACCACCTATTTTCCAATGTTTTATCAATAAAAGACTCTTTCAAATACCAATCTTGATTATAAAAACAAGGTTCAAAAGCAACTGGATCCATCCCCAAAATGTCACGAAAAGTTCTTATTGATAACGAAAAACCATTGACTTCAGATAATCCTAATATCAAAATATATTCATGAGAATATTTCTCCAATTCTGCAATAGAATAATTTATTTCAGGAATAGGAATGCTTGAGATATCTCCTAAATTCAGTTTTGAAAACAAAAAGTTCAATTCATTAGGTCCGATAAAATTTTTACCAAATATATTTTTGGCTTGTTCTATTGTAACTCTTTCCATTTTTGATATTCTATTGCATTTTTATAAGATGCCAAATCACCTTGAATCATATATTTATCAATACGTTCAAATTCACTTATCAAACAAGTAAGCCTATTTCCCCACCTATTTTCTGAAAACCAACTCAAATCTCTAACCGGTGAATTATAAATTATAATCTCACTACCTGCTTCAAACATAGATTTCAAAAAGGTCAAATAAGCTCGATATTGATGGTAGTGAGAACCTACTAGAATTATTCGTTTCCAGTTTTTTTTCATACAGAGTTGCATTATCTCATCTGCCTGTTGTTTAGTATTTAATGAAGCTGATTCATGGTATAAATCTGACTCCAAGACTCCCTGTTCTAATATTAAAGGTTTAATTTTTTCATACGGATAGCTACCATAATCATAGTTCGTTATTCCTCCACTAAATACAATCATAGGAGCAAAACCAACTTTATACAATTGTGTTGCATGGTGATAACGGTTAAAGCCATCGCCTTCTAATAAAATAATTGCATCAGAAGGCTGTATTGAATCACCATCAACCAAAGCCATAAAAATTTCCCGCTCAGTCATTTTCAGAAATTTTCCCAGAATAAAGGCTGTCCCTTTTCAATATCCTCGTTACAAGTTTTACCAATAATGACAGACTTAAATTTAGGAGGAATACCTAAAGCAGGACGAAGTACATCAATATCGTCTGCTGTTATTATTTGTCCCTTTTGCAGAGTATTCTTTGCATACAGACAACGTCGTTGCACAAAAACCGTTTCGGCCTCCTCCGCAACAACCTCTTTACGAGTACTCCCCATTGCACGTTCAACCTCACGAACAGAATCAACCATATATTTAAACTCGTTTGGTTCCATCGAGTGTGGATGATCAGGTCCCTTGTCTGTCTTACATAAAGTAAAGTGTTTCTCTATCACCCTACCACCTATTACAGTAGAAGCCAATGCCACAACATGCCCTGGAGCATGATCCGAATAACCAGTTAATACTTCATAAGCCGATTGATAAGTTTTCAAAACATTTACATTAGCACTATCTATTTTTGAAGGATAATTGGTTATACATTGCATCAATACAAGATTTTTATTCCCTGCTGCCTCAATAGTACGTACGGCTTCATCTATTTCAGACATTGTTGCATCTCCGGTTGCCAACATCACGGGTATCCCTTTACGAGCGATATAATCAATCATTTCTAACCAAGTTATATCACCAGAACCTATTTTTATAAAAGGCACATCCAAATCAACGCATAAATCAACAGCTTCTTTAAAGTAGGGAGATGTAGAAAAGTCAATACCTATTTTATGACAATACTCAGCTATTTCCCTGTGCCAGGATACAGGAAATTCTGCATCTTTAAAAACCTCACTTACAGTTCTGCCCCAAGAGCCATGTACACCCTTCAACTGCATCCGTGAGAAGCCTCCTTCTGAAACTATTTTAGAAGTAGAGAAAGTCTGAAATTTAGCACAATCGGCACCCGCACTTTTTGCTGCATCTATTAAACGTTTTGCCTTTTCAAGATTTCCATCAAAATTTGCACCGATTTCTGCAATAAAATAAGTAGGATGATTTTCACCTATCCACTTTTGTCCAATCTTTATCTCTTTGTTAAAAAAGCCCATAATCAAATCTGTTTAAATTCTTTAATCGTTTTCTTTAATATAGCTGCCTGCTCTTTGGCCTCGTCCAAATTCCAGTAATTAGTTTTCAACTGGATCATTCTTGGTTGAAGATACTCAGAAACAGGACAAAGTAGAGAGTCATATTTTTGCCAAATCCCATCCATGCCCTGGACTATATTTTGGAATAACGGTTCGTTATAAGAAAGTTTCCATGCTGCATAATAACCATCGCCACCATTCTTCTGAAACAAATCGCGAAATATATACCAATCTTTTTCCGGATGATCCGTGTTTAAAACAAGACTATATGACCAATATGAATTTGAAACATCTTCCGGCTCGTGCTGCCTTCTCAACAAATCAGTTCCTTCAATTGCTTCATCAAAAATTTTAGCAACCTCAATACGATTTCCAACTAACTCATCAATACGCTCCAACTGAGCAAGTGCAACAGCAGCTTGCAATTCAGACATACGATAGTTAAAACCAATAGCAACATGACGACTATAAGTGGGATCTTGAATATCATTACGAGTAATCTTTCCTTGCTTTGCACTTACTCCTGCATAGCCTAAACAACTAAAACGACGAGCATTATCCGCATATTTCTCTTCCTTACATATTAACATTCCTCCCTCACCTGTAGTCAAATGTTTACTTGCCTGAAAACTAAAACTTGCGAAATCACCAAACTCGCCAACCAGTTTTCCCTTATATTTGCCCATAAAACATTCAGCATTATCTTCTATCAGAAAAAGATTATGCTTTTGACAAAGTTCCAATATGGAATCATAGTCAGGAGAAAGGCCATATAAAGAAACCGTTATGACAGCTTTAGTTTTAGGAGTTATCACTTTAGCAATACTCTCAGCCGTCAGCACAAAAGTATCAGGATCAACATCTGCAAAAACCGGTATAGAACCATTATGTAATACTGCTAACGATGTACTGGTCATTGTCAAAGCCGGGACAATCACTTCATCACCAGGCTTAACTCCCAAAGATGCCAAAGCAGTATGCATAGTTTCAGTGCCATTACAATGCCCGATAGCGTAATTCGAATGAAATTGTTTAGCAAATGCAGCCTCTAACCTGTTATTAAAAACAGAATTTAACGAAGTAGCAAAAGCATTGTCAAGGACCTGATTTACATAGTCCCTTTCTAACTGGGTTATACGTTCCATAATCATTTTAATTTATACATTTCACTTCTAGTAACACCTAAATTCATTCTAGAAATCTCTGGAAATCGTTCTAATAAATCAAGAATATCATCCATATAAAAAATAGAAGAATCATCTTTGTAAAGTAAAGAATAAATTTGTCGCGTCATCAGAAAATCCTCTTCCGTATCAAGGGTCCACCGTAATCCGGATAAGTTTTTATGATTACTAATATTCAAAATCTTAAAGAGAGAAGGATTGTGATAAAAGTATTGTGTAACATGCTCACGTTCAAAATTACTTTCTGAGTTTTGTTCTGCAATACTCAAAGCTCTTTTTGTGAAAACCTCAACATCTAGCCCCTCTGGGAAACTCGGAGGAAAATTATTGCAAACAAAATCTGCCCCCTCCTTTAAGAGTTTTTGAACTGCTTTATCAATAATAGATGGTTCTTTAAAGGGATCATCTGCGGTTATACGAATTACAATATCTGCATTAACTTCCTCAGAGGCTCTATAATATCTATTTAAAACATCGTTCTCACTACCTCTAAATACAGTTATATTATTCTTTATTCCCCAATCATACAATTTTTGATCGCCAGAATTAATTGTTGTAGCCAAAACGATTTCATCCACTGTACTCGCAAACCTCAGTCTATTAACGACATGCCATATCAAAGGATGTCCACAAAGATCTGCGAAAACTTTATTGGGAAATCGGGTAGACCCACATCGGGCCTGAATAATAGCGGCTATTTTCATTTCACCACAAAATTAGGATCTATATATTTCTTTATATTTTCACGCATAGATTCAACTGTCTCCCAATCTGTATTTTTATCCGAGCTATAATGGAAATCTTGTGGAACATATATCGCATTATGATATTTTACAAAATCTTCATTAGTATACCTATCAGAGACAGAAGGGAGTATAGCATAATAAGGACCTAGATCAATCGTGTTAAGAGCATCCGTAGGAGTAATCATTTCTTCATGAAGTTTCTCTCCAGGACGTATACCAATCTCTTTTAAAGGTAATTCAGGTGCAATTGCTCTTGCTACATCTGCTATATGATAAGAAGGTATTTTAGGTATAAAAATTTCACCTCCTAAATGATGCCCTATAGCGTACATGACTAAATCCACGCCTGCTTGAAGAGAAATATTGAAACGAGTCATACGCATATCAGTTATGGGTAGCTCTTTAGCTCCAGAATCCCTTTTGTTTATGAAAAAAGGAATCACAGAACCACGAGACCCCATCACATTTCCATAGCGAACTACTGAAAACTTTAGCTCTCTTGCGCCTTTTATATTATTGGCGGCAACAAACAACTTATCAGAAGTTAGTTTAGTTGCACCATACAAATTTATTGGAGCACAAGCTTTGTCCGTAGAAAGAGCAACAACATGTTTCACTCCTGTTTGCAATGCTGCATTAATTACATTCTGAGCACCATGAACATTAGTTTTTATACATTCTTCCGGATTATATTCAGCTGTATCCACTTGCTTTATTGCCGCAGCATGGATAATTACATCAATACCTTCACAAGCACGCTTTAGGCGTTCACCATCACGGACATCTCCTATAAAAAAACGAAGTTGGGGATATATTGACTCAGGATATTTCTGTTTCAACTCAAATTGTTTAAGTTCATCACGAGAATAAATCACTATTTTTTTCACTTGAGGATAATCTCGAAGAATAGTTTCCACAAACTTCTTACCAAAAGAACCTGTTCCACCGGTAATTAAGACAGATTTATTATTTAACATATTGTATAAAAAGATGAATTTACTTTATTCAAAAACAAATGAATAAAGTAATTAATTATTTATTTTCTATTTTTTCTATTAAATCCTGCCTGTTTCAAACAGTACACCAACGACTGGCACTTCAGAACGGAAGTCTCCAAAGAAGATAATATTTTTCTAGGTCTGTATGCGCACGTGAATAGTCTCCATTGGGAGCATGGACAAAATGATCGCCTTCAATCTTCATCTGCCAGTTCTCACCCGCATCTGAAATATAATTCAGGATGGAGTCTGTATGGCATTTATCCTTAGCACCATTTTCATAATGATAGAACTTGCCATTTTTATACTCTGCCGTCCAACGGCCTTTAGTATTCCAAGTCAAATAATCAAGATACGGAGAAGCCGTTTTCGTCTCTTGTGGATTCTCAAGAGAAGTAAATACAAACCATTGTTTACCCATGATGTTAAATTTTAATGGTTAAGTAACAAAGTTTATTATATAGACAAATCATTACCGGCGAGGCCTCAGCCAATAAGTGACTTCACTATTAAACGAGATAAATACTTCACAAGTGATATTATTCCATATCCATATTCGGATACGGATTTTCCTCCAAACTCTTTAAATGCTCTACAATCTCAAACTCTTCCCTCGTCAATTCCCGATCCTTCCAACCGTCTATTATTACGTGTGCCTCCGCCGCCAACTCTTCGTCAAAGACCTCGGCGTAACAGGCTACCAACAAACGGCATTTCAAAAGCGAGGCGGGAAGTGTATCCAAGATATCCCAACTACGATTGAGAACCGACTGGATTTTATCTTCCTTATCACCGTGATTATAAATGGTAGCATTATAGCCGGTCAACAAAGCGATACAAAGAGAAGCTTCCTCTTCGAGGGTACGTCCATGTGAACCGAAAAGATGCTCACAACGATGATACACATCCGTATTCAATTGGCGGAAACGGTCGGAGTAGATGGGTTCGCCATCCAAACCTAAATAGAGAAGTTCGTGCGAAACGGCGCACAAAGAATCGATTTCTGATTGCAAAGACAACATGGTGATTTATTTACGTATTGGAATATGTACCACAGAGGGCACAGAGTTCACTGAGTTTTTAATTCTTTATTAGCTCGATTAAAGAGGGATGAATGAAGGCTGTGGCAACCGCCATAACCCCCTGGATGGAAACCACCACACGGCGGTCACCTTTAATACGGACAAACTCACCCTCGACACCCTCAAAGATGCCACCGGTGACACGAACACGGTCTCCCTTCTTCATGGAAACGGCGGAAGGGTCCAGATAAACAACCTGTTCATCGTAATTACCGGCAACAGCTATAAAACTACGCATCTGGACTTCAGGAATGGTAATGGGCTGACAGCTCTCACGGTCCATGATATAACGAATGGGAAGAGAAGCGCCGACAGTGGATTTCATTTCGTCAACCTCACTGCGGGTAGCATAAACAAAAACCAGGTTGTGAACAACAGGAACCAATTTACGGATCTTACGCTCACCACGGAATACGTATTCATAGCGCATGGGAAGAAAATTCTTCACTCCACGGGAGTCCAGGTATTCCTTAAAGGCAAGCTCACGGCTATAGGTGATACGAAGGGCGTACCAGGATTTATCAATGCTGTTGTTC
>QWCE01006404.1_pt1 | contig 17689 bp, 12 predicted proteins | sample 1972531 | NCBI WGS metagenome assembly QWCE01 (sample SAMN09866716, study PRJNA288562) | Human gut metagenome isolate term4_stool, whole genome shotgun sequencing... | reverse complement strand
CAATGTGGACGTGGAGACCGCCCACAACGCGGGCCTGCCCTGCTGCGGGGTGCTGTGGGGGTTCCGGACCCGCGAGGAGCTGACCGAAGCCGGGGCAGAATATTTGGCCGAGGATACCCAGGGGTTGGAAAAGGTTGTTTTAGGGTGACGTGCGTGGCCGGGGCATCCGAAACGCCTGGAATGCCGGGAGATTGCCCGGAGACGGGATTTGGCCGGACCGTTCCGGGGCAGAAGTTTACGGACCATACGTAGGGCGGCCTGCCCACAGGCCGCCGTGCCCATTTGCGATAAGGAGAAGCCTTGCGGATCGTTGTAGGGGGCGGCGTCCCCGACGCCCCGCGGAGGGGTCAAGACCCCTCCCTACGATGCAAACCGTTAAAGGGGATACAATGGCAAGGCTGCGGGCCGGGCATGCCCGGCCCCTACGGACTGCTGTTTCCGGGTCAAATTACAACATTTTTCACAAAAAGGAGCTGTTATTATGATTGCACAGCACTATAAAGATATGCTGGGCTCCAAGTCGGTTATCCGTCAGATTTCTGAATGGAGCACCGCCCGCGGCGCGGAGATCGGCTATGAGAACGTGTTCGATTACTCGCTGGGCAACCCGTCTGTCCCCTGCCCGCCGCAGTTCACCGCGGCTTGCGCGGAGCTGCTGGCCCACACCGACCCCGTCAGGCTGCATGGTTATACGCCGACGCTGACGCTGCCGTCCGCCCGCAAGGCCGTGGCCGAAAGCCTGAACCGCCGGTTCGGCATGGACTACACCGCCGACCATATCTTTATGACGACGGGCGCGGCGGGTGCGCTGGCCCATGCTGTGCGCTGCGTCGGCGTGCCCGGGCAGAACATCGTAACGTTTGCGCCGTTCTTCCCCGAGTACAAGCCGTACATCGAGGGCGCGGGGCTTACCCTGCGCGTGACGCCGCCGCGGTGCGCGGACTTTCAGATCGACTTTGAGGCGTTCGCGCAGCTCGTGGACGAAAACACCGCCGCCGTGCTCATCAACAGCCCCAACAACCCCAGCGGCACCGCCTACAGCGAGGAGACCCTGCAGCAGCTGGCCGACTTTTTGACCCAGGCAAGCGCCAAATACGGCCACCACATCTTCCTGATTTCCGACGAGCCGTACCGCGAGATTTCGTTCGGCGGCAGGGTCACGCCCTACCCCGCCAAATTCTACGATGATACGCTCACCTGCTACTCCTTCTCCAAGAGTCTGAGCGTGCCGGGCGAGCGTATCGGCTATGTGGCCGCCAACCCGCGGTGCGAGGACGCCGCGTACATCGTGCCGATGTGCGGCCAGATCTCCCGCGGGACCGGCCACAACTGCCCGTCGTCCCTCATCCAGATGGCCGTCGAGCGCTGCCTTGACGTGACCAGCGACCTGTCCGTCTACGAGACGAACATGAACCTGATCTACGACGAGCTGATCGCGCTGGGCTTCACCGTCGTCAAGCCGGACGGCACGTTCTACATCTTCCCGAAGGCGCTGGAGGACGACGCAAAGGCGTTCTGCCAAAAGGCGCTGAAATATGACCTGGCGCTGGTCCCCGGTGACAGCTTCGGCTGCCCCGGCTACTTCCGCATGGCGTACTGCATCGAGACCGAAAAAGTCCGCCGCAGCTTTGCCGCGCTGGAGAAATTCGTGGCCGAGGAGTACGGCGTCACCAAACACTAAGGAGATTTTATGTCGATTCTACGCCGCATTTTTCCAATTTTGCTGACGGCTGCGCTGCTGTGTGCCTGCGTGCAGATGCCCAACGCCCCACAGGACGTGCTGCCCGCCACGACGCCGCAGCCCACGGCGGCCCCCGCCGCCACGCCGGAGACAAGCCCCACGCCGACGCCCGAGCCGACGGTGGCCCCCGCGATGGCGACTGCCACGAGCAACGCCACCAAGGACGCGCCGCAGATCAAGGACCCGACGACCTGGGACGACAACGCCGCAAAGACGCTGGCCGGGCTGGAAACGCAGTTTGCCGCCTACGGCCTGACGCTGGACGCGAAGGAGGGCTGCCCCTACCTGCTGGCGGTCAACAACGCAGGCGGCGTGGTCACGGTCTACGCCGTGGATTCTGCCACAAAAAAGTACGCTGTGCCGTTCATGGCGATGGTGTGCAGCGGCGGCATGGACACCCCCACCGGGTATTTTTCGACCCCGGTGGACTACAGCTGGCGGCTGCTGATGGGCCCGAGCTACGGCCAGTACGCGACCCGCATCTATGACAGCTACCTGTTCCACAGCGTGCCCTACTACAGCCAGCACAAGGACGATGTGGAGTACGACGAGTTCAACCTGCTGGGCACCCGCGCCAGCTTGGGCTGCATCCGGCTGGCCGTGGTGGACGTGAAGTGGATCTACGACAACTGCCCGCTGGGCACGCCGGTCATCATCTACAACGACGCCGACGACCCCGGCCCGATGGGAAAGCCCGGCACGATCTACACCGACCCCGCCGACACCGAGAAGCGCGGCTGGGACCCCACCGACCCCGACCCGGCCAACCCGTGGGACGATGCCTTTGAGAGCGGCACCGCCATCCGCAGCCAGGCAGCCTGGGACCAGTGGGAGACCGAGCGCGAAAATTGGATGAGCAGCCTGACGCCCACCGATTTGCAGGGGTGGAGCACCGATTCCAAGATCGCGGGAACGCGCGGTTGATTTTTGCGCCGTAGGGGCCGGGCATGCCCGGCCCGGAGGTTTTCCGTTAGCAGACGCCACATCAGCGCCCTGTCTACCCGACGGAGGGGTCAAGACCCCTCCCTACAAAGCACCCGTGAACGTCAGCCCGTAGGGAGCGGTCTTGACCGCTCCGCGGCACGTTTCGGAAAATGCCTGTCAATCAAAAAGCACCTGCCTTTTTATCGAAGGCAGGTGCTTTTCTATTGCAATATCAGCTGAACATCACCACGTCCTGCGCGGGCTTTTCGCCCGGCTCGACGGAGATGGCGGTCAGGACAGGGCCGGTGGAATCGGGGGTCTGGCCCTTGTAGATGGGGTGGTACTTGACGTTGACCTTGGCCGTAATGTTGATCCAGCTGCGCTGCTCCAGCGACTTGTAATCGTCGTACTTGCAGGGCATGCCCACAAACTGGATGTCCTGCACGCAACAGGTCATGGCAAAGCGTCCGGGCACAAACGCGCCCTTGCCGGCCTGGGGGGTCTGGCAGACCTGAGCCAGATATTTGACCGTCTTGCCGTCATATTTCTTCGGGTCGTCCATGCAGTCCATGTACCATATACCGAAGAACTCCTCGGGGATTTCAATGACCGGCGCGTCCACGTCGAAGGGCAGCGGGTCGGGGATGTCGTCATAGGCGACGCTGCCGTCCTTGAACTCGTAGGCAATGTCGCAGCGGCGGCTGGCCTGGCGCACCAGCTTGTGGATGAGCTGGCGGCTCTCGTCGTCGTTGACAGCCTCGGCGCGGTTGACGACCAGCAGCTCACTGCCGCGCAGCTTGTCCAGCAGCAGGCTGCGCATGGCGCTGTCGCCCGCGTAGGTCTTGATGGTCGTACCGTCGGCGGTGGCCAGGCTCTGGTAGACGAGCCAGTTGTCGGGCAGGGCGTCGTACAGCTCCTGAATGAGCCACATACCGTTGTACTCGATGATGACGCGGCCACAGCCGGACTTCTTTTCGAGCGCGGTCAGGTTTTCGGCGGTCAGCTCGCTCTTATCCTCGATCTGGGCAACGTGCACGCCGCCGAAGGCGAACTTGGACGGGTCGTACTCGATCTCGCCCTCCTCGCAGACCAGCAGCAGAGTCTTGTCGCCGGAGTCGAAGTTGGGGTCCTCCATCGTTTCCTGAATGAATTTCGTCTTGCCGCTCTCCAGCTGGCCGACGAAGAGATATACGGGGATTTGTTTAGGCATAGGGGACGTCCTTTCGGTTAGTAGCAGTCAAAGGCTTCTCCCCCGGGGGGAGAAGCTGTCCGCGAAGCGGACTGATGAGGGGAGAGCGAATCGCGGCCTGTCATTCGTGGGCTGCTGCGGCAGGCTCGCCCCTCATCCGCCCTCGGGCGGGGCCTCGGGCACCTTCCCCCAAGGGGGAAGGCATTCTTATCAAACGTGGAACAATTCCGCGATCTCATGCTCCTTCAGCTGGGAGCCGATGACGCAGAGCTTGCCGGTGACGTCGGGGCCGCAGGGGCGGATCTCATGCTCGCCGGGGACCATGTCGAACTCGTACCAGGTGTCGCCGCCGTCCACAATGCCCTTGGCGCGCAGGATCATGCCGTAAGCGCCCTCGTCCAGCGCGTGCAGGGCCTTGTCCAGATCCTCACGGCTGTATTTGTGGGCCGTCTCCTTGCCCCAGCTCGTAAACACCTCGTCGGCGTCGTGGTCGTGGTGGTGATGATGCCCGCAGGAGCAGACACCGTGCTCGTCGTAGTGGTGCTCATGGTGATGCTCGTGCTCGTCCTCGTCGTCGTGGTGATGGCAGCAGCAGTCGTGGTCATCGTCATCATGGTCGTGATGATGGTGATGCTCATGCTCGTCCTCATCGTCGTCATGGTCGTGATGGTGATGCTCATGCTCGTCCTCATCGTCGTCCTCGTCGTGATGATGATGGCAGCAGCAGTCGTGGTCGTCCTCATCGTGGTCGTGATGGTGATGATGGTGGTGCTCGTGCTCATCCTCGTCGGCATGGGCCACGTTGGCGGCGCGGGCCTCGGTCAGCAGCTCGGCGACGAGGTCGCGCTTGCCGTCCATGACGGAGACGATCTGTGCGCCGGTCAGGACGGTCCAGTCGGTGGTGACGATGGTGGCGGTGGGGTTCTTCTCGGCCAGCAGGGCAACGGCGGCAGCGACCTTCTCCTCACTGGCGTTGCCGGTGCGGCTCAGGATGATGCAAGACGCATGGCTGACCTGGTCGTCATAGAACTCACCGAAGTTCTTCATATACATCTTGACCTTGTTCACGTCGGCGACGGTGACAAAGCTGTTCAGGATGACGGGCAGATCCTCGGCGACGCCCTCGACGGCGCGGGTCACGTCGGACAGCTTGCCGACGCCCGACGGCTCAATGAGGATGCGGTCCGGGTGGTAGGTCTCGACGACCTTCTTCAGTGCCTCGCGGAAATCACCGACCAGGCTGCAGCAGATGCAGCCGGAGTTCAGCTCATTGACCTGAATGCCGGCCTCGCGCATGAAGCCGCCGTCGATGCCGATCTCGCCGAATTCGTTCTCGATCAGGACGATCTGCTCACCGGCGAAGGCCTCCTTGATGAGCTTTTTGATAAGGGTGGTCTTGCCGGCGCCGAGGAAGCCGGAGAAAATGTCGATTTTGGTTTTCTTTTCAGCCATAGTTGGGTACCTCTATTCAAGATGTGTTCAGATGTTCAGTTGGTTGGCAATCTATTACACTAACTGCTAATACTATTATAACAAACACGTCAAGGGGTTTTGCGCCATTTTGCGCGGGAAATTTTGAATTTTTTGCAAAATTTATGGATTACCGCCTCCCCGTAGGGGCCGGGCACTGCGGGGTTGTGCGCGTGGGACCACGGTTGAGCGGAGCGAAACCGGGGAGCGAACAATGTTTGCCCCCGCGGGGCAAACAACCGCACGAGCGGGCCAGCTTTGCTGGCTGGCGGCGCTCGTTGTGCGCCGCCAAGCGCCCGGCCCGGGGGTCGGCGCGGCCACCCTTTAATGGGCAATTGCCTTTAATGCTGCAGACCGGGCATGCCCGGCCCCTACCGCGCGGCTGCCACCGGCTGCCCGGAGGGGTCAAGACCCCTCCCTACGGGCTATCGTTCACGGGTGCTTTGTAGGGAGCGGTCTTGACCGCTCCGCCGGGTAGGCAGACGTTAGCGGTTTGGCCCGTAGGGGCGGCATATATCCCTCCCCTACGCATTGCCCGCAAACCATCTTCCGCATGGCGGGGCGTCGGGGACGCCGCCCCCTACGGCGCGCCGCATTTTTGTATGTGCCCCCGGGCGCAAACTCCACCTTTTTATTATCTATTATCTATTTATTATTTGCAGCATTCGTGGTATGATATACCTAACCCCAATATCTATCACAAAAAGGAGCGATCCATTTTGACTACCAATGAAAAAATCGCCGCGCTGCGTGCCGCTGCCAAAGCGGCGGGCGCGGACGGCGTGCTCATCATGACCAGCGACCCCCATTGCAGCGAGTACCTGCCCGGCTATTATAACGCTCTGCCGTGGTTCTCCGGCTTCATCGGCGAGAACTCGACCCTCGTTGTGACCCAAGACCGCAGCGCCCTGTGGTGCGATGGCCGCTTCTACGTGCAGGCCGACAAGCAGCTGGCCGGCAGCGAGATCGAGTGCATGCACGCGGGCTCCGCGGGCGTGCCCACCGTGGCCGAGTACCTCGGGAGCCACTTTGCGGACGGCCAGACCCTGCTGCTGGACGGCAGCTGCGTGCCCGCCACGATTGCCAAGGAGTACATCGACGCATTGGCCAAGAAGGGTGCCTCCCTCAAGAGTCAGGACGTGGCCAGCCCGATCTGGGACGCCACCGGCGAGCGTCCGGCCCTGCCCGACACCCCCTGTGAGCTGCTGACCCCGGCCCAGACCGGCGCGACTGCCGCGGACCGCATCGCCATGGTGCGTGCCGAGCTGCAGAAAGCCGGTGCCACCGCGCTGGCCGTGACCGGTCTGGACTGCGTGGGCTGGCTGCTGAACCTGCGCGCCCGCGATCTGCCCTGCACCCCGCTGGCCGTCGCCTACGCGCTGGTCACGATGGACGCCTGCACGCTGTTTATCGCGCCGGGCCGCCTGTCCGACGCCGACGCCGCCACGCTGGCCGAAAACGGCGTGACGCTGCGCGGCTACGAGGAAATTATCGACGCCGTCCACGCCCTGCCCGCCGACGAGGTGTTCCTGGTGGATGAGAAGGCCACCAACTACGCCCTGTACGAGGCCCTGACCGCCCACAAGACCGTGGCCGGTGCCGACCCGATTTTTGCCCTGAAGGGCATCAAGAACGAGACCGAGCTGAAGAACCTCCGCGAGTGCCATATCCGCGACGGCGTCGCCGTGGTGCGGTTCCAGATGGATCTGGAAAAGGCGCTGGCCGAGGGTAAGCAGCTGACCGAGATCGACATCGACACGATGCTGCAGAAGCGCCGCGCCGAGATGCCCGGCTACTTTGAGGACAGCTTCTCCACGATTGCGGCCTACGGCGCCAACGCCGCCATGATGCACTACCACGCCGAGGGCGACGTGAACAGCGTCATCGAGCCGCGCGGCTTCCTGCTGGTGGACAACGGCGGCCAGTACGACTGCGGCACCACCGACATCACCCGCACCTACCCCGTCGGCCCGCTGACCGACAACGAGCGCCGCTATTACACCTGGGTGCTGCAGAGCCACATCGACATGGCCCGCGCGGTGTTCCTGGACTACTGCACCGGCTTTGCGCTGGATACCTTTGCCCGCGGCCCGGTCTGGGCGCACAAGGTCAACTACCGCTGCGGCACCGGCCACGGCGTCGGCTTTATCTCCGGCGTACATGAGGGCCCGCAGAGCCTGCGCCCGAACAACCCCGTGATTTTTAAGCCCGGCATGACCATCACCGACGAGCCGGGCATCTACGAGACCGACGAGGTCGGCATCCGCATCGAGAACGAGCTGGAGTGCATCGACCTGGGCGAGAACCAGTACGGCCACTGGCTGGGCTTTGCGCCTTTGACGCTGGTGCCCATCTCCACCGAGCCGGTCCTTGTGGACGAGCTGAGCCGCGACCAGATCAACTGGCTGAACGACTACCACGCCCACGTCTACGAGATGCTCAGCCCCCGCCTGAACGAGGACGAGAAGGTCTGGCTGAAGGAGAAGTGCGCGGCGATCGGCAGATAAACAGCTGACAGGTGTTTATCTTTTATATTCCTGTAGGGGCCGGACATGTCCGGCCCGCAACATAAACCGCAAGCAGGTGCTTGCCGGTAAGCTGCGGGCCGGGCATGCCCGGCCCCTACGCATCAACAATGTTTTACCATGCAATAACGGCACACGTCCCCGGAACGGTCAAGACCGTTCCCTACAAAGCACCCGTGGACCCCGATCTGTAGGGAGGGGTCTTGCCCCCTCCGCAGCTGCCGTTTGCCATTGTGACGCGGTAGGGGCCGGACATGTCCGGCCCCTACAGAGCGGCATACTCAATGGCTATTTACTTTTCGCACGCGCCGTCGTTGCCCTACTCTTGCGGTTACCGCATCAAACTTCGCCTTTACAGGCTCGTTTTCTGCGACCGCTGCGCTTCCTCCGTCTCGCTGCATCCGCCGCAGGCGGCGCTCGACTCCGTCGCCCCGCAGCCGTCGCAGTCACTCTCAAACCGGACGGCGTTCTTCGCCAGCTCGGGGTCAAGGCGCTGGGCGACCTGCATCATCAGGGCGCACTCCATCCGCTTGCGGAACACCTTGCAGCCGTACTCATAAGTGCCGTGGATGTCGCCGGTAGCGTGCAGGGCGTTGGCCGCGCAGCCGCCCGCGCAGTACAGGCGTGCCCAGCAGTCCTTGCAGTCGGGGCGGGCATAGACGTTGCACAGCTTGAACTCGTCGCGCAGGGCGGTGTTGGTCACGCCGTCCCAGACGTTGCCCAGCTTGTACGCCGGGTCGCCGACAAACTGGTGGCAGGGGTACAGGTCGCCCCAGGGGGTCACGGCCATGTACTCGGTGCCGGAGCCGCAGCCCGAAATGCGCTTGTAGATGCAGGGGCCGTGCTTGAGGTCCAAAATATAATGATAGAACGTGATCGGCTTGCCGACCTTCTGGCGGCGCAGCATGTCGTTGGCCAGCAGCTCATACTGGTCGAACAGCTTGGGCAGGTCCTCCTCGGTCAGGGCCTCGGGGGAGTCCGGCGGGGCGACAACCGGCTCCATGGACAGCTCGGTAAAGCCGAGGTCGTCGGCCATGTGGAACAGGTCCTTCGTAAAATCAACGTTGTGATGCGTAAACGTGCCGCGCATATAGTAGCCCTGGCCGCCGCGCGCCTTGACGAGCTTCTGGAACTTGGGCACGATGCGGTCATAGCTGCCGTTGCCCGCGAGATCAACGCGGAAGCGGTCATTGACCTCCTTGCGGCCATCCAGCGACAAAACAACGTTGTGGCATTCTTTATTGCACCAGTCGATGACCTCGTCCGTGATGCCGATGCCGTTGGTCGTCATCGTGAAGCGGAAGTTTTTGTTGTACTTTTTCTCGATGCTGCGTGCATAGGCGACCAGCTGCTTGCAGACCTCAAAGTTCATCAGCGGTTCGCCGCCGAAGAAATCGACCTCGAGGTTGCGGCGGGTGCCGGAGTTTTCGATGAGGAAATCCAGCGCGCGCTTGCCGGTCTCGAAGCTCATGAGACCGGCCTCGCCGTGGAACTTGCCCTGCGCGGCGAAGCAGTAGCTGCAATTCAGGTTGCAGGTGTGGGCGACGTGCAGGCAGAGCGCCTTGACAACGTTGGAGCGGTTTTTGAAGTCAAAGGCGTGGTCGGCGTAGGCGTCGGGCGCAAACAGCTGGCCCGCGGCGGTCAGCTCGTCGATGTCGTCGAGCACGTCGCTGATGTCGGCGACGGTCACATCGGCGCGGTCCGCGTACTTTTTGGCGAGGGCTGCAGCAGCCTGCTCCCGGCTGCTGCCTTGGTCGATTAGGGCGATGGCGTCATAGGCGACGTCATCCACCGCATGCACGCTGCCGCTGTAGACATCCAGCACAATGTTGTAACCGCTTAATTTGTATTGATGGATCATGGTTTTCTCCGTTTTGTTATGGTGCAATGCGGCGGACGGCCATGGGCGGATATGGAATCCGCCCCTACGGCATTCCCCTTGTAGGGGCGCATTCTATATGCGCCCGCCGCACCTTTTTGTATCATAGAAAATGCCGGGCTGCCACACGGCATCCCGGCATCAAAGCCAGCAAAAATCACTTGTCGGTCTTCTCGCAAGGCTGGTTGGCAATGCCGCAGCTGGTCTTGCAGGCGCTCTGGCAGGAAGTCTGGCACTCGCCGCAGCTCTTAGCCATGTCGCGGGTCTCGAGAGTCTGGATGTGCTTCATAAAACAGTCACCCCTTTATACATTTTAGAATTATTATTATTGTACACGGAAATCCGCGGTTTGTCAATAGGGGCGGAGGGAAAACAACAGACAGCGGCAGGCCCGTCGGAACCCCTTTACAGCAAAACCGCAATCTCCTCCGCCCCGCTGCCGCCCGTATGCTTCAGCGCGGTTCCGGCCTGCTCCAATGCACGGCAGGCCGGAACCAGCTCTGCCGTCACTTCCTCGCCCGGTGCCACCAGCGGCACGCCGGGGGGATAGGCCCAGAGATACTCCGCGGCGGTCTCCCCCACCGCGTCCCGCATCCTTACGGCCCGCGCGGGGCGCAGCAGCGCCTCGGCAATCGTGCAGCGGGCCGCGCCGGGGGCGGGCAGAATATGACGCGGGGCCGCGGGCGGGGCCGCCGTTTTGTCCCAGGCGTGCAGCACATCGGCCAGCCGTTCCAGCGCGTCGGCGTCGTCGCAGGGGCTGGTCATGGCCAGCACGTTCGGGCCGCAGACCATCTCGAGCTCAAAGCCGTCGGCCCGCAGGTACGCCGCCCCCACCGCGCCGATTTGCAGCAAAATTTTGCCGCTGTCATGCGCAAAAAAGTCAGGATGCGCCGTCAGTGCGTCTGCGCCGCAGCACAGTATTTTTGTATTTTTCAGATCCCGCACCGCCGCGTCAAAGGCATCCAGCCGGGTGCGCCACGCGGCAAAGGCGGCCTCTCCCTCGTCGGCCAGCCAGCGGGTGCAGCCGTCCAGACTGACCATGAGCGGGTAGCTCGGCGAGCTCGTCTCGAACACGTCCAGCTGGCGCTCGACCCCGGCAGGGTCGGCCAGATCGCCGTTCAGCTGCAAAAACGCGGTCTGGGTCAGGCTGGGCAGCGTCTTGTGGGCACTCTGCACGACCAGATCGGCCCCTGCGGCTACGGCCCCGCCGCGCCAGCCGTACCGAACGGCAAAGGGCAGGTAGTGCGCACCGTGGGCCTCGTCCACCAGCAGCGGCACGCCGCGGGCGTGGCAGATTTCCGCGATAGTACGTATATCGCTCAAAACACCCTCATAAGTCGGGCTGGTCAGGATCACGCAGCGGGCGTCGGGCGCAGCGTCTAGCGCGGCGGCCACATCGGCGGGGCGCACACTGCCGTAGATGCCAAACTGCGGGTCCACGGGCGGCGTGAGCCAGCGGGCCGTCAGCTGCCCCAGCTCAATCGCGTGGTAGACGGCCTTGTGGCAGTTGCGCGCCGCAATGACCGTGCTGCCGAACGGTGCCAGTGCGCGGATGCCCGCCAGCAGGCCGACGGTGGACCCGCCGACGAGGTACCAGCACCGCCGCGCGCCGTACAGCGCCGCCGTGCGGGCCATGGCGTCGGCCAGAATGCCGTCCGCGTCGTGCAGGTCGTCCGCGCCGTCGATCTCGGTCAGGTCCCAGGCATAGCAGCCCAGCCCCGGTGCGGGCGGCACCCGCCGCTTATGCCCGGGCATGTGCAACGGGTAACGCGCCGCGGAGAGGGTTTCCAATTGTTGTTGCAGCGTTGATTTTGTCATATCATACCTTATATAAAAAGCCTTCCCCCAAGTGGGGGAAGGTGCCCGAGGCCCCGCCCGAGGGCGGATGAGGGATGGGTCTGCCGTGCCCGCCCTTTTGCGGCTAGCAGCGGCAGGTTCTCCCCTCATCAGCCGCCTGCGGGCGGCAGCTTCTCCCCCAAGGGGAGAAGCCTTTGGGGTTACGAAATCTCAATTTCCGCCTTACTGCCTGCCCGCGTTTTGGTCACGTGGATCTGTCTCGTCAAGCGGTCCTGCAGCGCCTCGACGTGGGAGATGACGCCGATGAGCTTATCGCCCCCGGCCAGCCCGGCCAGCGTGTCCACGGCCTTTTCCAAGCTGTCGGAGTCCAGCGAGCCGAAGCCCTCGTCGATGAACAGCGTCTCAATGACGACGCCGCCTGCGTTCTGCTGGATCGTGTCGCTGATGCCCAGTGCTAGGCTCAGCGCGGCCATGAAGCTCTCGCCGCCGGACAGGCTGCCCACGGGGCGGGTCTTGCCGGTATAGGCGTCGAACACGTCGAGGTCGAGCGCGGTCTTGCCGCCGACGGCCTCGCTCTTGCGGCGCAGCAATCGGTACTGGCCGTCGGTCATGCGGGTGAAGCGCAGGTTTGCAGCCTCGACCACGCCGTCAAAATAGAACGCCTGTACGTACTGTTCAAACGGAAGCTTGATTTTTCCGGTCAAATTGCCGTTGATCGTTTTGGACAGATTGTCCCACATGGCGCGCTTCTCGCGGGCGGCGGCGCTCTCCCGCATCGTCTTTTGCAGCGCGTCGATGGCGGCGCGGTTCGTGTGCAGACGGTGCACGGCGGCGTCCCGGGCGGCCATGGCGGCAGCGCGGTCCCGGCGCAGGCGGGCCAGCGCGTCCTGCAGCTGGGTCAGTGCGTCGGGGTTGTCGCGCTTGGGCATCGTCTCGCGCATCTGCTGCACGCGGGCGCTGGCGGCAGCGTGCCCGGCCTTGGCGTTGGCGGCGCGGCGGGTGGCCGCAAAGCGCTGCTTTTCCAGGTCGGCCAGCTGGCCGTTCAAAAGGTCGGCCTGCTTGGCCAGGCTGCGGGCGCGGTCCGTCTTTTGTTTCAGCTTCAGGTGGTCGGCCTGCAGGCCGCGCAGACCCTCGGTCAGGCTGGTCTGCTGGGCGGTCAGTGCGATTTTCAGCTCGTCGGGCGTCAGCTCGGCGGCGGGCTTGCCGGTGTAACGGTCCCCGCGGCGCGCGAAAAATCCATCCGCGTCCCGCTGCAAAGCCGCCCGCAGCTCATGCGCGTGGGCGGCGGCATCACCGGCGGTGCGGCTGGCCGCGGCAGTGCTGCGGCGCTGGGCCGTCAGCGCCTTCTCCCGCTCCTCCAGCTGCTTTTCGGTGATGTGGTCCTTGGGCAGCGCGGCGATCTTCGGGTGCTTGGTGGAGCCGCAGACCGGGCAGGGCTTTCCCCTTTGCAGGTCCTTGGCCAGCAGGCCCGCGCGGTTGGCGTTTAATTGGCGCTGCATCGTGCTGTATTCTTCCTCGGCGCTGTCCAGTGCAGCCTGTGCGGCCACATACTCTGCCTGACGCGCGGCGGCGTCCTCGTCGGCCTTGTCGGCGTCCGCCAGATTTTGCAAGAGCTGCCTGCAGTCGGCGGAAAGCCCCTCGGCCAGCTCAATGCGGTGGTCGGTCTTGAGCAGGTCGGCCTCGGCCTGGCTCAGCGCGGCGCGGTCCGCCTCGTTTTTGGCAATATTTTCCTTCACGTTCGCCGTGCGCTTTTCCAGATCGGTCATAATGAGGTCGGTCTGGTGCTCCACATCGGCGGCGCGTTGCTCCTCGGCCACCAGCCCGGCCAGCTGGCGGCGGCGGGCGGCGCGTTCCTCGGCAATTTTCAGGCCGGCGTCACCGCGGGCGATCTTCTCGTCCAGCTCGTTCATAACGCTGGTCTGTCGTTTTTCGTTGGCGTCGTCGGCCTCCAACAGCAGCCTGCCCAGCTCGGCGGCAGCCCCTGCGGCAAACGGGTCGCGCTCGGCCTGCATTTCGGCCAGGTCGGCGGCGGTCTCCTCGTCGGCGCCGTCACTTATCAGCGTGCCGACGTGCATCAAAAGTACATCGTCCAGACGCTTGCACTCCTCGTCGGCCTTACGGGCGTGCTCGACGGCGGCCTGACCCAGGCGCTGGTGGTCGGCGGTGTCAAAAATGCGGCGCAGGATGGCCGCGCGGTCCGCGGACGGCGCGTTGAGCAGCCGGGTAAAGTCGTTCTGCGCCAGCATCGACACCTGGGCAAACTGTTTGGCGTCGATGCCCAGCAGCTTGACAACGGCATCGGTCACGGCTGACGCACCGCTGACCGGCTCGTCCGGCTCACGGATCAGCTCGGCCTTGGCGGGCACCTTGACCATGCCGCTGCCGCGCTTGGCGGCGCGCTGCTGGTCGGGCCAGCGGCGCACGGTGTAGCTGCGCCCGCGGTGGGTAAAGGCCAGCTCGACGCTCGTCTCGGCGTCGGGGGCGGCAAAATCGCTGCGCAGCATCGTTGTTTTTCGGTTCTCGCCGGAGGTCTCGCCGTAGAGCGCAAACGTGATGGCGTCAAACAGGGCGGTCTTGCCTGCGCCGGTGTCGCCGCCGATCAGAAACAGTCCGCTGCCGCCGAACGCCGAGAAGTCCAGCTCGGTGCGGCCCGCGTAGGGGCCGAAGGCGGTCAGGATCAGCTTTTGGGGTTTCATTCGCTTTTTGACGCCTCCTCGCGCAATCTTTTCACAGCCACGGTCTCCTCCACTGTCAGGGGGCGTCCGTTCATCTTGGTGAAAAAGTCCTGGAACAGCTCGACAAAGGGCTTGCCGCGCATAGCCTGGGTCATGTCCAGCGGGTGCGCGACCTCACCTTGGGGCAGGTAGTCGAGCCGCATGGCGTTGGGATAGGCGGCGCGCAGCTGCGCCATGGCGTCGGGCAGCGGCGTCGGGTCGGTCAGAGTCGCCCAGATGTAGTCCTCGGTGTCGGTTGGCCGGGCGGTCAGCCGGGCCAGCGGGCCGGTCAGGTGGCGCATGGCGCGGCGGGGCGTCAGCGGCAGCTGCTCGATTTTTTCCACGCCGCGCTTGCCGACCCGCACGAGGGTGACGGATTTCTGCATCCCGCACTCGTCCAGATGGTAGCAGAGCGGCGCACCCGCGTAGCGCACGGCGTCGATGCCGACGCGCTGGGCGCGGTGGATATGGCCGAGCGCCGCGTAGCAGAAGCCCGCAAACCGCGCTGCATCAATGGAATCCACCGTGCCGACGGTCAGGGGCGCGGTCTCACTGCCGGAGAGCTGCGGCGGGCAGACGCCGGAGACCACCATCTGGTGGGCGACGAGCACCCGGCGCGGGGCGGCGGGCTCACAGACGGCCAGCGCCGCGCCGACGGCGGAGTCGTAGTCGGTGATGTCGGCGTCGGGCAGGTAGTGGCGCACCGTGGCCGCCCGCACAAAGGGCAGCAGCGTGAACTCGATGGGGCCGTGGCGGTCATTGAGTACGACCTGCTTGGGGCAGCCGGTGAAACGCCCGGCAATGTGTACGTTTTGTTCGGCCAGCAGACTGCTGGCAAAGTCGAGCCGCTCGGCGCTGTCGTGGTTGCCGGAGACGGCCAGCACCGGGATGCGGCGGGCGGCCAGCTGGGTCAGGAACCAGTCCAGCAGCGTGCAGGCCGCGGCGGGCGGCACCGGCGTGTCGTAGATGTCGCCCGCGATGACGACGGCCTCGACGCCGTGTTTTTCACAGAGGGTCAGAATTTGTTCAAGGATGAACCGCTGATCCTCCAGCATATCAAACCCGTTGACCCGTTTGCCCAGGTGCAGGTCTGCAAGGTGCAGAAATTTCATGGTGTATCTCCAGATTTTGCGTTTACCGCCACAGCTTCTCCCAGGTCGTGATGTCCAGCGTGGTGCCGGGCAGGACCTCCACGGGGGCTGTCTCGGCCTTGCGGAAGCGGCACTTTTTGGCAAAGCCCTCGGCCTTCAGGTCGCGTGCCCACACCCGCATATACAGGCGGCTGCGGCCATCGCCCTCGGCCAGCTTCTGCGCATAGGCCACGATGCTGCGGCCAATACCCTGCCCGCGGGCCTTTTCCTTTAAGAAAAGGCGGCTCAGGCACATGGCACCCGCGGGGCCGAGGTCGAGCGCGAAATAGCCCACCGGCTCGGTGCCGAGGTAAATTAAGAAGTAGTTGATGACGCCGCTGTGGATCTCGTCGTCGGTCAGGATGTCGCTCTGGTACTTATCGGCCAGTGCAGCGGCGACCTTGGGCGTCAGCTTGGTGTAATGCTGGACGAAAATCTCCTGCGCCAGCTCGGAAACCAGCTGGACGTAGCGGGTCTTGGTTACTTGCTTGAAGGTTGGATTCATGGCTGCTCCTTTTTTTAGAGAATAGATAATAAAATTGATGATTCGCGTCGTTCAAAATTTTCTGCCGACGTAGGGGCGCATTCTATATGCGCCCGCCGGTCGTCTGCCTGTTGACGGGCGGATATGGAATCCGCCCCTACGGATTTTGTTTTTATCTTTTATCTATTATCTTTTATTTTTTCTTATTCTATCGTCAAACTTGCCTTCGCCGGCATGCACGCGGCCCAGTCGCCCTCGTTTTTCAGGGTGCCGAAGCCCTCGCACAGGTGGTCGGGGCAGGGGCTGTCTACAAAGGCGATGCCGCCGTTTTCCACCCGCAGGTGGATCGTGTACAGGCCGGTGTCAATGTCATATTCGGCGTTTTTACGCAGATCAATGCGCTGCTCGACCTGCGGGTCGCCGTAGCGCAGCACCGCCGTGTGGCCCGTGCCGCCGTGGTGGGCGGCCAGCCACAGCACCGCGGCCAGCGCCAGAATTATAGCGATAAACAGCAGATTTTTTCGTTTTTCGGTCATGGCTCTCTGTCAAATTCCAGTTCTTCGGTCAGGCCGTCATACCCGGCCACGGCAGCGGGGTACGCGGTGCGCGCGGCGGCCAGGCCCGGCGCGGGGTCGGTCACGGCGGCGCTGTAGTGGGTCAGCCAGAGGCGGCGCACGTTGGCCGCGGCGGCCAGTGCGCCGGTCTCCCGGCAGGTGGCGTGGCCGTACAGCTCCGCCTTGGGCAGGTCGGCGTCGTCGGCGTAGGTCGCGTCCATGCAGAGCAGGTCGGCGTCCCGGGCAGCGGCCTCCAGCGCGGCGCAGGGGCGGGTGTCGGTGGCGTAGACCACCTTCAGCCCGCGGCGCGGCGCACCCAGCACCTGCTCCGGCGTGCAGCCGCCGACGGCCTCGCCCCTTTGCAGCGTTTTCCAGTAGGCCATCGGGATGCCCGCAGCCCGCGCCCTTGCGGGGTCGAACCGCCCGGCGCGGGGCAGCGCAAGCAGATAGCCGCAGCAGGGTACGCGGTGGGTCAGCGGGAACGGGGTGATTTTCAGCGTGTCTATGTGGAATGGTTCGTCTGCGACCTGCCAGCGCACCGGGTACGCCTGCGGCCCGGCCAGCGCCGTGACGGCCTGTGCCACAGGCTCGATGCCCTTGGGGCCGTAGATCGTCAGCGGCTCGGTGCGGTTCAGGCTGCCCAAGGTCTGCAAAAGACCGGGCAGGCCCAGAATGTGGTCGCCGTGGTAGTGGGTCAGCAGCACCGCCGAAAGCCGATACGCGCTGACGCCGTACCGCCGCAGGCCGACCTGCGTGCCCTCGCCGCAGTCCAGCAGCACGCTGCGCCCGCCCACCGTGACCGCGGCGGCGGCCAGTGCGCGGTCCGGCAGCGGCTGCGTGCCGCCCGTGCCCAGCAGGGTTACTTTCAGCATGTATGCACCTCTTTTCCAATACTTCCCCATTATCAAACGTATTATAGCACAAATCGGGCGGGCGGTAAAGGGGCGGTGCGGAAGCCTTCCCCCGAGGGGCTGCGCCCGCAGGCGCGTGTCGGAGCGCAACCGCCGGAGAGGCGGCTTTTAGCGCGGAGACTGAAGGTGCCCGAGGCCTCGACCGAGGGCGGATGAGGGGCGGGTTTGCGGTGGTCTCCCGTTTGTGGGATGCGACGGAAGCTTTGCCCTCATCAGCCGCCTGCGGGCGGCAGCTTCCCCCTCGGGGGAAGCCAAAAAAGTTGAAACGCTCTGCCCGTTTTTGTCGTATAATCTTTATGAAAGGGGGCGACGCCCATGACAGAGCACGAGTTGGACACCCTGCTGCGGGACTACGGCGGCGCAGTGCGGTC
>QWCE01003404.1_pt1 | contig 17721 bp, 11 predicted proteins | sample 1972531 | NCBI WGS metagenome assembly QWCE01 (sample SAMN09866716, study PRJNA288562) | Human gut metagenome isolate term4_stool, whole genome shotgun sequencing... | reverse complement strand
TTTCATCCGAGTCAACCGCAGAGGTTCTTACCGGCATATACCCGGTAGCCTGCGAGAACTTTACAGTGTTCTCGGTGTTGGTGAGGAAGGTAATGAACTTGGCAGCCGCCTCTTGATTCTTAGAGTTAGCGGGGATTGCTAGGCCGCACCCACCGGTAGATACTCCCGGTATGCCCTCGGGAGTAGGTAGAAAAGCGGTACCTACGTTAACTTTTCCGTCTTCTTCAACGCCTTGCAGTGAGCCGGTAGATTCCAGCATCGCGGCTGCTTGTCCGGTAGTGAACGGAACAGTCGCGTCTTTGGTGGCTTTGAAGTAATCGTTCTTGAACTGGTCTTGCAGAAACTTGCCGGCAGCCACGCCTTTTTCATCAGCAACGTTGACGGTCAGATCTTGGGAATAGGAACCGCCCATCGACCAGATCATGCCCTGGAAGTACCAATCCAAATAGTTGGATCCGTCAGGAATGGACAGGGGCAGCACCCCGGAGGCTTTTAGCTTAGGCGCGAAATCCTTATTCCATTCCTCCCAGGTCTTCGGACCGCGGTCGGGAACTCCGGCTTTCTTGAAGAGGTCTTTGTTGTAGTAGAAAAGCGGAGTTGAACGCGCATAGGGAACCGCGTAGTGCTTGTCATCAATGGTGTATTCATCGTAAAGCGACTTTACGTAGTCATCGGGGTTTGCATCCACCTTTTTCATCAAGTCATCTAGGGGAGCAAAATTATCGTTCAGTGCGAAGTTGTACCAGGTAACGTCGGAAGCAACCACCACGTCCGGGGTTTGTCCACCGGTGAGGGCGGCGTTGAACTTTTGCGCCACTTCCTCGTAATCTTTTCCGGCGTCGGTGAGCTTAATCTTGATATTGGGGTTTTCTTTCTCGAAAGCGGCAATAATCTCTTTCTCGGTATCTTTGGAGTTAGCCGGGTGGTTAGACCAAACGTCCAGAGTCACTTTACCGTTCGGGTCATTTTGCTCGACAGCTCCCGAGGAGGAAGTGCCGGCGCATCCCGACAGTACTAGGGATGCAACTGCGGCTCCGGTCAGGAGCAGTTTCCGTGTGCGATTCATTTTTACCTTTCTGCTTGTTCGGGTCAGCCCTTAACTGCCCCGGTAGTAAGTCCTTTGATCATGTTCTTCTGCAATACGAAAAACACGATCAAGAGGGGAATCACAGCTAGCACCGTGCCAGCCATGACCGGGCCCCAATTGGTGAGACCCTCGTTGTTTTGAAGGAAAGTCAATCCGATTTGGATAGGAGCGGTACGTTCGTCCTCTGACATTAGGAATGGCCACAGGTATTCGTTCCAATCGTTAACGATGGTGATCAGGGCGAATGCGGATAAAGTTGGCCAGGACATCGGCAACACTACTCGCCACAGCAGCTTTAGAGGGCCGGCTCCATCCATGCGAGCTGCTTCGATCACTTCAGTAGGTAGCGACAGGAAATGGTTACGCATGAGGAAGGTACCGAAAGCGGTACCGGCCAGAGGCAAGATAATCCCGGCAAAGGTATTGCGCATGTTCATACCCGCGATTAGCGAATAGTTTGAAATTACGGTGATCTGGTTAGGTACCAGTAAGGAGGCGATAATCAAGATGAAAACCAGGTTGCGGCCGGGGAAGCGCAGTAGCGCTAAGGCATAAGCCGAAAGCACCCCCAGTAGGATTTTCACCGCGGAGAGCACGATGGTAATAATCAACGAGTTCCGTAGGTAGGTGAGCAAGGGAATCTCACTGCTTACTGCCCGGTAGTTCTCCGTGGTAAAGGGGTTGGCGATATAGGTTGCCGGATGAGTGTAAATATCGCCTTGAGTTTTAAATGAGGTCAGCACGATCCAATAAATCGGGATCATGATTCCCAGAAAGGCGATTAGCATCGCGATATAACCGATTATTTTGAATGCGACTGAGGTAGTCACCGTGTCTTCGCGGACATACTCTTCCGCTTTCTGTTTGCGGAATGCCAGTTTTTTACTCATTGGTTATCCCTGTCCATAACTCGCACCTGCAGCAGGGTGATCACCAGCAGTATTAAGAACATGATGGTGGCCACGGTGGCTCCATATCCTGCTCGGGAGTTGACGAATGTTTCCTGGTAGATTTGGTAAACCATCGTGGTGGTGCCGGTACCTTGCGGACCGCCGTGGGTCATTACATTGATAATGTCGAATACTTGCATTGAGTTGAGAAGTACGGTGATTGACAAGAAGAAGGTAGTAGGACGTAGTTGTGGCAATAGGACTTTAGTGAAACGTCGCCACGGGGAGGCTCCATCTATCTCTGCCGCCTCGTCCAGATCTATCCGTCTAGCTTGGAGAGCAGCTAGATAGATTACGAAGGTGTAGCCCAGATTCTTCCAAATGTAAGTCACGGTCACCATGAATAGCGCCCAGTTGGGATTTTGGTAGAAGTCGGGGATAGCGGTGAAGCCGAGGCGAGTCATAATATCTTGGATGAGTCCGACGCTGGGGTCGAAAACGAATTGAAATGCCACTCCAATGGCGGCTCCGGAAATAATGTAGGGCGCGAAAACCACGGAGCGGACTAGGTTACGGCCGAAGAGTTTTTGATCCAGGATCATCGCCATAATCAGTCCCAGGGCTAGTGATCCAACCACGGTGGCGAAGGTAAAAATCACCGTGTTTAGTACGATGCGCACGGTGGAATCAGCTTGAAACCATTCGATATAGTTCGCTAGTCCAATAAAGGTGGCTTGGGGAGAGGAAATGTTCCAGTCCCTAAAAGACAGGCGAATATTGTCTAGCAGCGGCCGATAGGTGAAAACCATTAGCAATATCAGGTTGGGGATAAGTAACGCTGCGGCTAGCCAGCCTTCCGCCCGGTCTGGACGGTCAGAGCGTTTCGCCGGCCCCGCTGTATTTTTAGCTGCTTCGGTGGGAACCGGGGGAGAGGACGGTGGGGAAGTAAAGCCGCCCCGTTTAGAGTTTTCAGTTGACACGTCTCATTGTTAAGCCACCCAGATTAACGGTCAGGAACAAAAAGTTTACGGCTAGGCGTCTAAGTAATAAACGTTTTATGACTGAAAAGTTAATTTTTGATAATTCCTGTGGGTTTTTCTCCCCTTTTATTCTCCTGTTATTACTCGTTTAGTTAAACCTGGTAAATCCTTTATTGATTGCAGTTATTTTTCGCGGCGAATTCCCGTTAGCGTGATATAGCTATTTATTAAATCCATTCGGTTCTTTTACTGTCGTTTACTTGCTGTCAACGAATGTCGCTCAACCTCTAGGGCGCTAGCCCCGGCGCCTAGAGCCACAGATTTTCCTCTGCAGCTGGATACAAATCCTATATCAACCCAGCTGTCACTATAATTGCGGGGTGCCCAAAATTCCGTCTTCACCGTTAGTGCAGCTGACACTGCCTCTTTACGCGCCTTCGCTAACCTGGGGAGTCGGACTGGGAACCTTGAATGCGGTTATGGTAATCACCGCCTTGGAATTGGGGGTGCACGCATCCTTAGCCTCGGCACTGGTAGGAATCGCCGGGATCACTGCGGTGATTACCGGCCCGCTAATCGGGCGTTTTGTAGACCGATTAGGGGATCGCACCGCGCTAGTAACCGGCTCCTTACTGGCAACTCTCGCCCTGGTTGCGACTCTGATTTCTTTGCAATTTCCCGGACACCGTTTTGCGCATCTGATTTATCTGTGCGCAATAGTGGCGTTGGCGCTTTCTAGCGGGATTTGGCAGCTAGGGCGGCAATCCTACGTAACCGAAACGGTTCCGATAGCTTTTAGAGCTCGGGCAATGGCCATGTTAGGAGGGATCGCCCGGCTGGGGCGGCTGGTAGGTCCCGCTATTGGATCGGTAGTTATCGCTGCCTGGGGAGTCGACGGAGCGTTCTACTTACAGATAGTAACGGCGCTGCTAGCTGCAGCATTAGTGGCGGTCTTTACCGCCCCTGATCCCCAGATGTTAGCAGCGGGAGCGGTACGGACAGTCTCCTCACCCCAGAAAACCTCCGTCAAAAACGAGCCGGAAAAGCTTGGGAAGCGAGTTTCCACCGACGCGCCAGCCACCGCCCTACTCGCGGTATGTGCAGTCTTGCTTTCCTTGGTGCGGGCAGGGCAGATAGTGGTAGTGCCCCTAGTAGGGCGGGCACTAGCGGTTTCTAATGAAGTAATTTCTGCGACCTTCGCGGTTAGCGCTCTGATGGATGTGGCGGTGTTTTATGCCTCCGGGCAGCTAATGGATCGTTTTGGGCGGCGCGCGGCTATCATTCCTTCCCTGGTGATTATGGGGGCAGGATTCATCGCTTTAAGCCTGGCAGGTAGTATGGTTCCCTATTTTGTCTCTGCCTGCACTGTCGGTTTAGGCAATGGATTGGCTGCCGGAATCCTGTTTACGATGGGAGCAGACCTATCTCCCGAGGTAGGGCGTTCAAGGTTCTTAGGAATCTGGCAATCTATTTCCGAAATCGGCCCCACCATAGGCCCCTTCCTCACCTCTGCCATAGTAGGGCTGGCCAGCGCGGCAGTAGCAGCCGAGGTCACTGGGATCCTAGCGTTTTGTGGTTGCCTCTGGTCATTCTTCGCGATCCCGCGCGCCTACCGCCGTATCGGGATGGATGAGCGGGCACATCCTCTTTAGTAGCCGTTATCAAAATCCGGCGGCAGAAAATGCCACGTCCATGCCTAGTGACGCATGTCGGCTGCGCTAGACTGGGGGCATGCTTTTATCTGACCGTGACATTGCCAAACTGTGTGCCAGCGAGCAAATTGAGATTGATCCTTACGACCCGCAGATGATTCAGCCGGCCTCTATTGATGTGCGCCTGGATCGTTACTTCCGACTCTTTGATAACCATAAATACTCGGTGATCGATCCGGCTTTACCGCAAGATGACTTAACTCACCTGGTAGATGTGGGTCAGAGCGCGCCTTTCGTATTGCATCCCGGAGAGTTCGTGTTGGGATCGACCCTGGAGCGGGTGCGACTAGCAGAGAATCTGGCGGCTCGTTTGGAAGGTAAATCTTCTCTAGGTCGCCTGGGATTGCTTACTCACTCTACTGCCGGTTTTATTGACCCCGGTTTTAACGGTCACGTCACCTTGGAGCTATCTAATACTGCCACTATGCCGATCCTGCTCTACCCAGGCATGAAAATTGGGCAGCTCTGTTTCTTCCAATTGTCGTCCTCAGCCGAAAAACCCTACGGTTCTAAGGAGAGAGGATCCCGCTACCAGGGTCAACGCGGCCCCACCGCTTCTCGGTCCTACTTGGGCTTTAACCGTAGCGACGTGCCCGAAATGAAAGAAATACAGTGAGCGAGAGCCCGCTTACTGACACCTCGACCTTCGCGCGAATAGAAACCGGAAAAATTCGCGCAGTCAGGATAACCGCGGAAGGATTAGAACCACAAAAACAAGCGGCCGCTATTAACCCGGGAGCATCCTATATGCGCTCTCAGGGACTGCTGCCAGCTAGCGAGTTTACCCAAGTCGGTTGCCCACAGCTGGTAGTTTTCCCTGCAGAAGTTACCCCGAACGAAGTAGAAGCACTAGCCGTTTCCCTTTGGGAGGACGCGACTTGGCTCGCTCCCGGCAGGTTACGTCTAAGCGGGCAGGCAGAACTTGCCGGTCCCTTTCAAGTCGACCAGTCAGTCCGCGAAAACCTAAAGCTCCCTGCATATAGTGAGGTTGCCTTTCGTCTGGATTGTCCGCGGATGCGTTCTGGACAGTTAGCGGAAGAATTGCGCGGAAGTGACCTGCTTAGTGACGCTTTTGCGGCCAGTGAGCCCATCGGGGTGGAATTTGAAGTACTTAGCGGCTTGTTGGCTATCTGCCGGCGCCTCGGAGGGAGCCTGCGGGTAGGGGCGGCTAGTAGCGCCAAAGATGCTCCGGCTCAGATCCTTTCTCCCGACCCAGACTCGGCGGTTAATTTAGCGGTGTACTCGCCCTATTGGATAGAAAAAACCAGTATTCAAGAACTTCTAAAGCCAGTATTGGGAGAGTTAAGTCTAGACCCGGGAACCCCCGAACGCCCTAGTCGCTCTCAGCGGCGCCTGGAGCGAGAAGCCGAGTCTTTAGTTAGCGCCCAACTGGGCAAAGACAAACTGGATTGGATAGCGGCAGAAGCGGACGCCTTTGATAAAGAGATGGGCAGTCAACTAACCGATAGTAATGCTTACGCCCTTTACGGCTCGCTAGGGATGGGGGCAGATTTTTTCCTCGGAGTGGAAGCAAGTTTGCAGGTGCCGTCGGTGTTACGGTTTCATCCCCATTCAGGAAAACCGTTTGCTATCTACCAGCTGCAATGGCTAGAGCAGCCCCAAGGGAATCGGCGTCTTAACCGGGTAGAAAGGGTGGCGCGGATGAAAGTGACTCATGCCTTTGAGGACGCTGCCCGCCTATTAGCGGAAGTCGCGGAGGGAACCGTAGTAGACGAAGATTCGTTCTTAGTTACCTGGAGCTAGCATCTTTTCGCCGCTAGCTACTTTCAAGGACTTCAAGCCAACAGCTACAATCACTCAACTTGAGGAAACAGCTACCTATTTTTGCTAGCTAGTTTTTTCTAGCGGTGACTAGAATTTAAGAGTAAACGCGGGGTGTAAGGAGAAAAATGAATCGTACAAGCCAGGACGCTAGCTCCGAACGATCCTTAGAGGTCTTGCAAGTCTTATCTGGACTGCTGATGGTCTTGTTTGTGGCAGTAATGTCAGTAACCATCATCGGGACTGCGCTACCAACTATGATGTCGGCACTGCATGGCACCGAATCCCAATACACCTGGATAGTAACGGCCATGATGCTGGCCTCCACGGTAGCAACCCCGGTTTCGGGAAAACTGGCAGATATGTTTGACTCGAAGAAACTCTTGATAGGGGCAATCGGGCTGTTTACTTTAGGATCTCTGCTTTCGGGGGCGGTTACCGAGGCTTGGCAACTGATCTTCACCCGCATTGTGCAGGGGATAGGCATGGGCGCGATCATGTCACTCACCCAAGTAGTTATGGCTCTGATTATTCCCCCGCGCGAACGAGGACGCTATAACGGTTACATTGGGGCAGTCATGGCCATCTCCAATATCTCTGGCCCCTTGGTCGGAGGGTTTATTGTGGCTACGCCCTGGTTAGGGTGGCGCTGGTGCTTGTGGGTTTCGGTTCCATTTTCCCTGGCCGCGATGGCGGTGCTTTGGCGTTTCTTGAAAGTTCCGGCTGCGCAAATCTCGAAACCACGTATCGATTTTGTGGGAACCGCTCTGGTAACTGCGGCGGTATCAGCATCTTTGATTTGGCTATCCCTAGCTGGGAAAACCTTCGCTTTCACCTCCTGGCAAACCGCACTAATGCTGGCTTTAGCGGTAGTATTCCTGGTGGCTTTCGTGCTCTGGGAGCTGCACTTCCCAGAACCGGTGATACCGATGTGGATGTTTACCAAGCGCACCACCCTGCTGGCAATCCTAGGGTCAATCTCGGTAGGAACTGCGCTTAATGCCCCGCCGCTGTTCTTCACCCAGTTCTTCCAAATCGCTAAAGGTATGAATCCGGCACTCGCGGGGATGGCACTGCTTCCGGGTATGGTCGGTACCTTTATCGCCTCCACTTTAATCGGGTTATTGGTTTCGCGAATAGGGCGCTGGAAGCGGTTTGTGGTCGGTGGTTTCGTAGTGATGTGTGTAGGGATTTTCTTTATCACTCTGATTGATAAAAACACCCCCTACTGGTTTATTGCCCTAGGCATGTTCCTGCTGGGAGCCGGGCAAGGTGCCAGTATGCAAAACCTGGTGTTAGCGGTACAAAACGGAGTGAAACTGCGCGATATGGGTGCGGCTACCTCTACGGTTACCTTTTGCCGATCTATGGGAGGGGCAATTGGGATACAAATTTGCGGTTTTGTGTTCACTTGGGAAATTGCACGTGCGGTCAGCTCTGCGATGGCGAAACTAGGGGATAAAGGTGCCGCCATGGCAGACCTATCTACCTTGGAACTGGATAAACTGCCAGCTGCGCAACAACAGGTTGTCCGAGATGCCTATGCGGGCGCCCTCGGAGATATTTTTGTGCCGCTGCTGGTACTTTCCCTGATCGGCTTGGTTTGCGTCTGCCTGATGAAAGGCAGCGAGCTTATTTCGGAATATGCCGAGCATGAAGCCCAAAAGCATCAGGCAACGGAACGGGAACGCGAATTGGTGCGCCGCGCCCTCGAAAAAGATCAAGTTAGCCAGGAGCTCGCACAGCTTAAGCAGCAAAAGGATTCAGCTAAGAGCGAGGATGATTCCCCTGCTAAGCGTGAAGAGCAGGATCATCCCGAAGAGAGTAATTAGGATTTGGGAACAGACCATGCCCACCTAGGGTAGGTTAGTAGTAACTATCAAAGCGGAAAGGCAAACCATGGATATTGGCTGGAAAGTAGCAAGCGCCGCGAGCTTGGCGGGTGCAGGTTTGATCGCGAACTTGGCGGTTAACACCGGTTGGAAACTAGTTACCGGGCACAAACCTCCGCAAGATGGGGAGGAAGCGGCCCAGTCCTCGCTACTTGAGGTAGTGCTTTTTGCCGCTATTTCAGGAGTGGCTGTCACTTTGATTCAGCGGGCCGCCATGCGTCGCACCAACAGCTGGTACGGGGGACGTCACAAGGATGTCCTCGATCTAGGTAACTAGTTTTCCTAGGACACGTTTTCCCGGTTCAGGACTTTGGTACAGCGGCCACAGATTCACCGATGATGGGCTCTAGGAGACCGTTAGCGACCTGAAGCCACCTGGCCGGTACACAGGGCAGATATTTTAGGATCGGCGATCGCGCTGGTGACGGTGATTGCGCTCGTAGCTTGGGGATCCTCTAGACACTTCTTAAGATAGTCTGACGCGGGTTTTCCTCGATCGATTTGCCCCGTATCGATTATCCGGATAACTTTTTCTGCCCCTTTTAGCTGACAGGATACCCGATTGAATTGCACCTGGTAGGAACTGCCAGAGCCCTTGGTATCGCTTACTCGGATGCAAGAATCAATCGGGACAGAAAATCCGGGTTCCGCATCGGTCATGGGGTTGGCGGCACCGCGACCTACGGTTTGATTTTCCCCTACCTGTCGCCCCCAAGTTTGCAATCCCGCCGGAGCCAGGGTCTGTAATTTCTTGTCTTCTTTTATGGATTCTAAAAAGCTGTTGTCTACAGTGTGCACGCTCCATAGCTCAATGCCATCAGCAGTGGATACTGCTTTAAGCAGTCCCTCCTCGGTGGTATAAAGCAAAACGTCCTGGTGTAGACGCATTTGTTTCACTTTCTCACTAAAGGACCAGATCTCTTTCCCGTTCTTTCGCGAATAGCAGCCGAGCTGGTTATCGCTGGAAACATACAGAGAATTGGTCGTCGGGAGCACCTGGGTTCCCGCTCCCAGTTTCATTTCGGTTTCGTCGAATAGGGCGCGAAGGGAACGTAACTTTTCCCAATCCATGCGGAAGAGCTTTCCACCCTTTTGCACCAGGTCTAATAGCTGCCCGGAGGTGTCGGTGGGAACTGTAGTTCCCTGCGGGAGGGTAGTGACATGGGTGCGCTGCGGCTGAATAAATAGGGAGTGGGTGCACCCGTCTGCGGGGCTGAGCGCCCAAGCAGTATCGTCAGCGTTGCGGATCAATCTTCCGGGACTGGCAGCCTGAATCTGGTTAGTTTCGGGATCCACCAAATAGTTGATTCCTTTATGCCCGATAACCCACAGGGTATCGGAGAAAGTTTCAAAAGTTTCTGGTGCTTGCTCTGTAGGTTTACCGTCAAGGTTGCAGTTACCGGGATCTGGCTGTAGCTGCGGGTCGGAAGCTTTTTGGGAAACTAGTCCTTCCGCTAACTGTTCGCCTTGATCCGATAGTCGTAGGAGGGAAAGATCTTCCCCAACGAGGACGATCTGGGATCCCTGGGTAGCGATATTGGCATAGGAATCGGTAGATTCCCATATCCAACGGGCAGTCCCCATCTTCAAATCCACTACTGCTATCCCCGAACCATTACCCGAATGATAAAGACAGGGCAGGTGTCGATGGTCTCCATTGGCGCCCCCGAGTGTTTGCTGAGCACAGGCAGCTAAAGGGGCTCCTAAGTTTACCGACCAAGAGGAGGTTCCATCGGCTGATAGTTGCAGGATGACGCCACTACCATCACCAGTGACGCCGGCTCCAATGCGGTAATCTCCATAGGTTACTGGGCGAATGGAAGATTGTTGTCCCCATAGAGGAAGAAAGGACTCAATCCCGTAGTCTTGTGCCCGGAAATCCTCTTGCAGTACCGGTTGAACCTTAAAATAACCAGTTGATTGTGCTTGCCTGGAGGTGTAACGCCACCATAAGAAGGTTCCGCCACCGATTATCGCCAATAACGCGAGAGTGAGAATTACTATGACCAGCCGGAAAAGCCGGCGTTTTATGCGCCTGGAGCCAGCCACTGCATCCTTCCTTCCGCTAACTTCAAATCAACTTAGTTAAGTCTAACCCGCACTGGTTATTTCTCGGTCATGGCGTGGCGGATATGCCAGTTAGTGAATAAGTTGGAGGGGATAACCTAAATATTCAGGGCATTATCTAGGAAGGAAGACTGGCCTAAAACAGAATTGTTTCTGATAGCTGGCCGCAGACAGGCTGCCGTGGCCGTCAAATAGGTTCGCAAGTTCCCTATTTATGGTTAGAATAAAGTTATAAGTTTGGGTCTAAAAGAATAGGTAAAACTGAGGCAAAACATGCATGTAGATCCCGGTGGGCAGGCAGATCAGCGTGTGGCAGTAATTATTCCCGCAAAAGATGAGGCCGAGCGGATTGGGATGACTGTTAGAGCAGTAAAAGCGCTACCATTTGTCGACCTGGACTTAATCGTAGTGGTAGATGATGGTTCTTCAGATGATACTCGTAAAGTGGCCAGACAAGCCGGAGCGGTAACCGTCCGTCACACCGTTAATCGCGGTAAAGCTTCCTCCATGGAAACTGGTGCCAAAGTAGTAGCAATGCGGGCTATCAAAGGGGAAAAACCGCCACTGCTATTATTCTTAGACGCTGACCTAGCTGATAGTGCGGCTGAAGCGGCTCCATTAATCGAGCCAGTTATTACCGGAGAGGCCGACTGCAGTATTGCGGTTTTACCCAAGCCGACTGGGGCAGGCGGACATGGATTTGTACTGGGATTATCAAGATGGGCGATTAGACGTACTACCGGCTGGAATCCGCAAGCTCCCCTGTCGGGGCAACGCTGTCTAACCACGGCAGCTTTCCAAGCAGCTCTTCCCTTGGCAGCTGGCTGGGGAGTCGAAACGGATATGACGATTAGCCTGCTTAGTGCGGGTTTCTCGGTTAAAGAGGTGCCGGTAAACTTTACACACCGGGTTAGCCGGCGGGATTTTAAATCCCAGATGCATCGCCTGCATCAGTTTATTGACGTGGCGAAAGCCCTAGGTCGGCTGCGTGCCCGCCGGGTGCATGTCAAACCCCATAAGTTCTTAGATGCGGCGTTGAAACAAAAACCGGGCGAAGTCTATCGAGCTAAGCCCCGCGAAGTTGCTGGTAAAGACGCAAAGAGCGCCGAACAGTAAGCCAGAGCGGTAAGTAACAGTCCCGTGGCGGGCAGCTGAGTACCGGAATCATTGAGTAAATAGGCGAATAACTGGTTGATCCCGATAGCTAACAGAGTGATCCTAAGGGTACTTTCTTTCTTTGCCAGCGGGGTTTCTCCCAGTTGCGGACGCACGCGGGCAAATATCCAGGTGATAGAGGTTGCCAAATCTCGCAGATAGGTGCGGCTGCGCTGCCAGTATTTCTTGGAGTATTCCTCTTGTCTACGCGGGGGAGTAAGGGGAGCTAAAGCAAGATTGTCGGGGAGGAAAAGATTCGTCGGCATTGGACTTAGGGACAGCGCGGGACATACTAGGACTACGAAAACTAGTAGGCAACATAGTAGTGACCAAACATAGGTTATTGATCCCCAGCTAGCCAGGTTAGCAAGGATTTTCCGGGTAATAATCATCTGAAGGTCACCGTTAATAACAGACTGTACAAAGTTTCCGAGATGCGTTCTTTGAGAAGCAGGACGCATCCAGTCGGCAAATGCCAGTCCTACGGAAGCTCCCGCCGCCACCATGAGCACCACGAGCATCCGCTTTATTCCTATCCGTTTTCCGTTAAGCAAGAGCACCAGTACTAAGAAGCCGGGTAAGAAGGATATCGGTCCCCCAAAATCGGCTCCATAACGCGGGGGACCATCTATCACCATAAAAGCTATCGCTAAGAGGGTGATCAACAAGTTAGCTAACCAGACTTGGCGCCGAGAATTCTTTTTGCGTTCGAAAGCTGCAGGTCGTCCTAGGGAGGTAACACATCCGCATAGCAGCAGGGTCCAGATGGCACACACTGAGTAATAGACATTTCCAAACCCAAAGAAGCGGGCTCCTAGTAGGGAAAATGATCCGAAGGGGGAGTCCATGGAAATGTGAGAACCGGTGGCGACATCTAAACAAATAAAAAAGGTACTGAAAGCGGCAATCACCAATGCTGGTCCAATGGGGCGATCACGCCAGGGGCCAGTGCAGGCAACCAGAGCTAGTAAGGAGGCAATTAAGACGCTTGTAGTAATGAAAAAACTGGTGGGTGCTTCGGCTTCCCACCACGGTAGCATGGCAGCTCCCAGGCAAGCAGCGGGTAAGGAAGCCACCGCTAGGCAAAGGAACTGTCCGAGCATGCCCAGTTGAATCTGCAAATGAGGACGCCGCGGATTCGGTTTTATGACTAGTAAAGAAACTAGGCACAACGCTAGTACTAATAAAGACCCAGCTGCGAAGCCTACAAATTTGTTTGGTGGAAGTCCCAGGCGCGCATAGCTAGCATCGGCGCGCTGGGAAGTACTCACGAGACGCTCTAGACGGTCAGCGCTATCAGTCGCATTGGGGCTAATCATCAGGGGAGAACCCGAGGTGCTCAATTTGGGGTCGCGAGCCCCTAGCCAGTCCAGAACCGTAGTAGGTAAATCCGCGGTTTGGGCAATCCCCACCTGGTGGGTAGAGGGAGAATAGACGATCCCCTCCGAGATCCCCTTCCCGTAAACCAGAGCGGCTTGTAAACGTTGCTGGGCAGAATCGGGGTTAGCCGATACCACCAGGGCACGGGTATTCTCTGGCAGCGCCGCTAGGGTGTTCTTGAGGGCGTGTATTTGCTTTTCTTGTTGCGTAATCGTAATCCGTGCCGGCAGCATTTCGCGCAGATCAGGGTAGGTAGCTATCGTAGGAAACAGCCGATGATTTTGTTTTCGGGTCTGGGTTAGGTAGTCCAGATCTAGTCCCGGGTCTTGACTTAGCACCGTGGAAAGATCTACCAAGTGTAAGGCGCCTGGAGCAAAAGTACTGTCAGAATCGCCGAATAATCCCACAGAGGCTGCGGGAGTGGGATTTACCTGCGGGTTCATTTCTGAGTGGCGCAGATTATTTATATCTTGCATCTGGTTACGGGCATTTTTTGCGTCAGTAACTAGCGCTCCCGCTTGCAGCGAGTTTCCCGAGAGGGAACCGCCATTTTGTAATAGCCAAATCGGATCCCAAATATCTGATTTTTCCAATTGGGATTTTCCGGAGGCAGGATCCAGGAAGTAGAAGATATCTTGCTGCTGGGCACCTACCTCACGGGTTTGTCGGTCCGGGTTAAGGTTTGGGGATCCCGCTTGCACATCGATCAGGGTCAGGGCGTGAGAGGAAACCATACTCTGTACTGCCTGAGCGTAGCCGGGCGCCAGGGGGTCAGTGTTGTTAACTTGCCCGCGGATAATTCCGTCCTCATCTGCTAGAGCCAAAGCGGCACTATTTCCGATAGCTCCTGCAGAAATTTGGGCGTCGCGTAGCTGCTGAGCAAATACTCCAGGCTTGGCTGCGAGGGAGCTGGCGATAGCCGAGCGCTGATAGTAATCCCACATTTGTACCCGTTTTCCGTCGCTCAAAGGCTCCGGCTCGAGGCAAAGATTCCGTCCCGCCAGCGAGTATCTTGACAGGGGGCGGCCAGCAGAAAATGTTAACCAGGCATCCTGGGGACAAGCCATATCCTTTAAAGGGTAGGGAGCTAAGGTAAACAGAGCCCCGTTTCTAACTGCCGGGGAACTGCCTGCCAGTCCCGGCTGCGCTGCAACTAGGTCTTCCCAAGAAAGACCCGAAGTGAAAATCACCGCCACTTTGGTAGCTGCGGACTGGGGTAAGGGGTCAATCTTGTTGGCCGGGGCATCGGGGCTAACTCCAAAAGTCCCGATTATTCCGGCTCCCCACAGGGATAGTGCCCCCAGCACTGCAACTATCGAAACTGTTCGGAAATGCGAACTCGAAGGCGAAGTGCAGGGCGAAGCCACAACCGGATGGGAGTAAGTCAAAAATGCCACGGCTAGGGGAGCGAGGAAAAGCAGGGCACAGATCAGCGCTGAAAAGCCCGTCCACAGGTAGAGACCAGCAAATAAGGCTACTGTGACTACCGCAGTTATTGCGCGACATGTAATCCGGTTTCGGTGCCAGAAAGCACTTAGAGGCGGCAAGAACGCGAGCAGGCAAACCGCGGCTACTAACAAGCAGCTTAGCGTCAAGGCGGCGGCTTCGGCAGATAATCGCCAAAAGAAGGGGCCATCTAAAACGCTATAGCCCAAAGGGGTTCCCACTTGCGCATATTCAGCTTGTTTGCTCGTCCAGAACATAATCCCCAAGGTAAGGGCACTCGCGGCTATCCCTGCCTCGCGCGCCAGTGTGGCAGGAGAAAAAGCGAAAGATTGTCGCAGCGCCGAAACGAGCAGCGCTACTAGGGCAGTAAAAAGTAAAGCGACTAGAGCTATCGCGCCGCTAGCCCAGCCGGGAGAGACAGTCCAGTCAGCACCTAATAGGTAGTAGAGGCCAAAAGAAGCAGGAGAAAGGAAAGCAGTAAAAACTGCGGCGACGCTTAGGGGAATTCGGATGCGACGGAGCTTAAGTTTTCCGCGCTTCCGGTTCCACAGGTATCCCCCGAAAGTCAAGAAAAAACAGCAGGTGATAGCCAAATAAAGCCAGATTTTAGCGTTGGTATTGACAGCAGAAAGCTGAACCTGGTTTTGTAAATAATCTAAACGCTGTTGCAGGTTTTTTTCTGTCGAACTGCTGGCAGCATTTTCTAAGTTTATTAACGGTTGTAACTGCCTTGGAATACTGTGAGCAGTTAGCGGCGATCCTTGGTTTCCAGCAGGCACCGGTAGGGAGAAATGAGAAAGAATCTGAGCGTTAATATCTGCTAAAGCGCTTAGACCGGCAGCGCTGGTGCTAGCGGAGGTTGCTAGGCCGGTACCGCTAGCTGGGGAATAACTCAGCAAATAGGGCGCAGTGTTTTTTTCATCGACCACTAGGGACAGGGAAATCATCCCCGACTTGGGGATTAACCCGGCCAACGCTCCCTCCAACATTGGTAATTGCCGCTCGGATGGGGACAGTGTGCTTAGATCCACTACGGTGAGCCCGCCTTCGGCCAAACTGGCTTTCACTTTAGCCGTCAGTTCCGGGACAGATTCTGGTAGCGGGACATAGTTTTTCACGGAGCCGTTACCGTGAGCCAGCAATAATCCCGCCTGGGAGCCGATTGCACGCATTTTAATTCCGAAGGCTTCTAAAACGCCCGCTAATTGTCCCAGGCGTGCCTGCTGAGTATCTTGCCAGTAGTTTTCGCCAATTCCCGTTATTTGCCCGGCCGCTACCGCGGCTTTTGGGCAGGGGCGCGCCAGGTGGGCAGGATAGCCATTTTGTATGGTTAACACAGATTCGCTAAGGCATCCTGAGGTGTTAACAGTGCCGACTGTACCCGCCGAGGCGTATTTTGCTATCTGCGGGTATTGCTTCAAATTGGGGAAGATTTGTTGCCAAGACAGATCCCGAGTTAGCACTAACAGAAGGGGATCTCTTACCCGCGGTTTGGAATAGGTATCTAGGTTAGGGTAGTAGATCTTTTGCGCTGGAGTAAGCCCCTTAGGGGCAGGTTCTGGTTCCCAAGTGGTCGCCGCCGCTGGCCCCGCCGGTAAGACTAGTAATACCAACAAAAAACTAAACAGGAGGGCGTTGCCTAAACGGGAAAGGTGCCTTACTGTTTTTGCCACAGCCATATTCTACGGTCTCAATAAGGGTAAAGGGCATTTTTCCTAGTATCGTGAAAATAGTTGATAAAGGAAGCGGAGATGAATACTGCAGTTACTAACTATGCGTTCTTAGGGCCGGTAGGTACTTTTTGTCACCAGGCATTGCTGCAAGTGGCACCAGCTAATGCCCAGCTGATTCCCTGTGCCGGGGAACGCCTCGCTATGGATATGGTGCGGGAAGGGAAAGCCGAGCGGGCAGTGGTGCCCATCGAAAACTCTATTGAAGGAGGCGTGAGCGCCACCTTGGATTCCCTGGGGTGGGACAAACGCCTGCAAATCGTGGCGGAAATGATTGTCCCGGTAGGGTTTACTTTAGCGGTGCGGGAAGGGACGCAGCTTTCCGAAATTACCCGCATTGGTACCCATTCTCACGCCTGGGCTCAGTGCCGCAACTGGGTAGCAGACCATCTGCCGGAGGCGGTTCATGTGGCCACTACATCCACGGCGGAATCAGCGCGGATGCTTTCCGAGGGAGATGCGGGTTTTCAAGCGGTGCTAGCCTCAGGGGCAGCAGTAACGACCTATGGGCTTACGCCTCTTTACGAGGACGTGGCCGATAATCCCGGGGCAGTTACCCGTTTCGTGGAAGTGGCAAATCCCGGTCACGTACCTCAGCCCTGTGGAGCTGATAAAACCACTATTCAAGTACGTTTACCTAATGATTACCGTTCAGGGGCGCTGCTGGAAATGCTGCAACAGTTTTCGGCACGGGGAATCAACTTGAGTCGTATCGAGTCGCGTCCTCTAGCTGGGCATCCGGGACGCTATGTGTTCAGTATTGATCTGGATGGACACGTTAGAGAAGAGCGAGTGCAATCTGCACTGCGTGGGCTGTACCGGATCAGTGAAGACTTACGGTTCTTAGGTTCCTATGCGCGTGCTGACCAGGTGCGAAATGATCATGCTCCCCGCACGGGAGACCGTGATTTTCAGCGTGCTCGGGGCTGGGTGGAGTCGATTTTACAAAAGTAGGTCACGAGTTCGCGATTATGAGCTATGCAGACCTCTAGGAGTTTCCTAGGGGATGCGTACCACTACTGCTCCGCGATCTAAAGATGCAGAAATCTCCCGGTAGCTACCCACCGTATCGCCATCGACTTGAATCATCCGCGGCTCCCCGTGCACCTTGGCACTGGCGGTCCGGGTACGGATCACATCGGTTTTTGAAACCAAGCCTGCGGTTAGTCTTTTCAACCCCAAAGTGTCACGAAATACCCTAGTGGTGACTTCTAGTAAACCGATTAGGCCTCCCCGCACGCTCAGCATTAGTACCTCAAGCCAACCATCATGAGGATTAGCTTCTGGGAGTAAAGGAATCCCGCCAACCAGTTCCCCACAAGAGGCAAAGAGCAGGGTATTTACTTTACGAGTACGGGTATGGGATTGGTCTCCAAAGGAAATATCCATAGTGATAGGAGGATTGTTAGAGGCTGCGATACCCGACACTACATAGGCTCCCCATCCGATTGAGGCTTTTAATTTAGTCGATACCTTGTCCATAACTTCCGCGTCATATCCGATACCCGCCATCACCAGGAAAGGAAAATCTTCTCCAGTTTCAGTTTTTAGATGCCCTAAATCGACTTCGGTATTTTTACCTGTAAAAGCAATTTCGCAG
>QWCE01003390.1_pt1 | contig 17786 bp, 17 predicted proteins | sample 1972531 | NCBI WGS metagenome assembly QWCE01 (sample SAMN09866716, study PRJNA288562) | Human gut metagenome isolate term4_stool, whole genome shotgun sequencing... | reverse complement strand
TTCATTGATAAAAGACATGGCAAACTAAAGGCGGCGTCTTTTTGAAGGCGCTAGGGTGGTGCTTATTTAAGCGCTTCCTAAGGCCGACTTAGCTCAGTTGGTAGAGCAGCTGTCTTGTAAACAGCAGGTCATCGGTTCGAGCCCGATAGTCGGCTCCAGGTTGGGGTGGTTGTTTTTGCCGGGTCGGGTTGTGATTCTGGTATTTTTCCCATTTAGGGAAAACCACTTTCGGGCAAGCTGCCTGCCTCGCCTGGGATTTAGTACCTGTGAGAGAAATAGTCCAATATCGGGACATTTTTGTCTATCAGGTAGTTCCCGATACCGGTTTCTATGTGACCACGTTTCAAATCTTCTGGTATTGATTTAAGAGGAAACGCTAGCACGAAGCTTCTGTCCCACGATTGCTTGAGCTTGTGAATGATGATTCCTGACGTGGTTCGTTTACAAAAATGGTTTTCTTCGTCCTTTGGAATGTCAAAATTGATGTCGTTACTTGTAGCTACCACTCCCAGGAAACCCTGGTTGGTGAATTTCATCCATACCAAGTCCTCACAGTTTCCTCCCGAGCCACATATTGGTGAGTACAGATTTTCCTCCAGATAATCTTCAATCTCGTCATTGGTTAATTCGGGCGGAATTTCTATTCTGGGGGATTCAACTTTCGGCATCCCTAAGGCTGCTAGAAACTCATTCGTGTATTTAGCAATCTGTTCTGGCGGGACGGGAGTCAGTTTGGCTTGGTTGCGAGCCTTTACAATTCGGCAGGCATTTTCACCACCCGAGCGAACGGAGGCCTTTTTTCCCATGGGTCTATAGGTGTTGCCTATGAACTTTTTTCTAGCATCCTTGGCAGATAGTATATTTTGTTCACTCATCTTCTAAAAATATCAGCTAGCTGAGAAAGTGGTAGTATCTTGCCGGGTTCCCGTGAGTACTCCCTAGCCATTTCTCATTATTCAGTCTAGTGGGAAAGGTAGCACAGCAAGAATGATTCATATATATAAGAGCGGCGGATAGCGATAATCACTCATAGTGCCTTAGAACGCGTCAAGGTCGTGCTGCTTATATCACCATCGGAGAATGTTCATTTTTGAAGATTGTTTGGGGCAAATCGTAGCTTACGGGTGTTGGTGATGATTGCTCGATTTTAAAAAGCGTCGGTCTCCTACGCGGTAACACTTGGGTTAAACAGGAGAAACGTAAAAAATAAACCCTACAACTTAACGTTGCTTAACGCCTAGGCTTGATGTGAGTATGAGCATAAGCGTCCAAAAAGGTCTCAGCAAAGAAGCGAGCCTTGGGCGTTACAAGGAGAAATGCATGAGGGTTAATGAGAACCGTAGTAGGGCTACCCGCGGATCGGCATCTGATATCGCCCAGGTGTTGGGAGTGTCGAAGGCAGCGGTCTCCTATGCATTAAATGGGAAGCCAGGAATCTCTGATGAAACCCGGCGGTCAATAATCGAATTGGCACGTGCTTACGGCGTAGAAGTACCAGAACGTGCTACAAATATGCACACTATCCCCTCGTTGGTAGGTTTGGTACTTGCGGATCTTTCCAACCCGTTTTACCAGGAGCTAGGCGTTGCTGTAGCAGAGGTCGCTCGGTCACATAACCTAAACACGCTGTTAGCTCATACCGGCGACCGTCCCAAAGATTTGCTCTCGACCGTGCAAACCATGACTCAGCATGGAGTTAATGGAATCATTCTTACCGCAACACAAGACGGCGATGCTTCGGTAGCTCGCCTATTGCGCAATGCAAACCTGCCTTATGTACAGGTATCACGCAAAATGCCAACAGTACGTGCAGCTTTTGTGGGAATAGATAACAAGAACGCGGCAAAAGATATGGCTCTACATATGGTGAGCCACGGATATAAGAAGATAGCGCTGTCTATTGGTCCCCGGAGCTCTTCGGCTTCAAACGAGCGTCATGTTGGGTATCTTGAAGGTCTAATCGAAAGCGGATTATCCACCCCTACCGAGTGGATTGTGCGTACCGATCTGGGAACTGGGGGCGGGTATAACGCCGCAAAACATTTTCGTTCGCTAAAACGTGGTTTACCAGAGGCAATTCTGTGTGGCTCAGATGCCATTGCTTTTGGGATAATAGAGGATTTTAACGCTCATGGTATTAGCGTTCCTGACGACGTCGCTGTGGGAGGTTTTGATGGTGTTACTCCAGCGGTATGGCCAGGATTTTCACTTACCACTATCGTGCAACCAATTCGTGCGATGGCGGATCAAGCTGTGGTGCAGTTAGAAAACCTGATGCGTAACGAGCGTGTCAAGCAAATGGACATCGTATGTCCATATGAACTACATATCGGCAATTCTTGCCGCTGTCAACCTATTTAATCTAATGAAAGGTATAAGAATAATGGATTCGATATCGCTAAACGGCAGGGTTGCGGTAGTAACCGGAGCCTCGCAGGGGATTGGTAAAGGCATCGCGCTAAAACTTGCGCAGCGCGGCGCCACCGTGGTTGTTGTAGATATTAATGGCGAGGCTGCCAAGGTGGTGGCTGAACAGTGCGGAGGTAAGTCGCGATCCATTGCATTGAATGTTGCCGATCGTGAAGCTGTGGATGCCGCCATCGAGCAGGTGATTGCTGAACTGGGCAAGATTGACATCCTGGTAAATAACGCCGGAATTAACCGTGACGGCATGCTTCATAAGATGACCGATGATATGTGGGATGTGGTGCTCGCAGTAGATCTTTCTGCCGTTTTCTACTTGTGTCGTAAGGTAGGAGCCCATATGCGTGAAAACCAGTATGGGCGCATTTGTAACGTGGCCTCCGAATCTTGGCAAGGAAACGTGGGTCAAACTAACTACGCTGCAGCAAAAGGTGGCGTTGTCTCCCTAACTCGCTCTATATCCAAGGAACTGGGGTTCAAGAATGTGACCGCCAATGCAATTGCTCCCGGTTTTATCGAAACGGATATGACCTGCAAGCTTAAGGAAATTCCTTCACGTGCTGGATTCGAGAACCTCTATGAAGAGCAAGTCGCAAAGGTGTCCCTCAAGCGTGCCGGAAAACCAGAGGATGTAGCCAATCTGGTTGCGTTCCTGGTATCTGACGATGCCTCCTACCTAACTGGTGAAACCATTCGCATCGGAGGGGGATACAAGCTATGAGCTTTAAACAAGTGACGCCTGAAGAAGTGGCATCACTGATTCCGAACGGGGCCACTGTAGCTGCCGATGGTTTCACCATGATGAGCGTAGCTGATGAAATCTATGCGCATATCGAACAGTCATTCTTAGAAAAAGGTATCCCGAATAATTTGACATTCGTACATGCAGCTGGACAGTCGAACCGAGTGGATGGGCTAGCTCGCTTGGCACACCCAAAATTACTAAAACGCGTAGTGGGTCCACACTGGGGACTAAACCCGCCTATGGCAAACCTCTTGGGTGAAGACGAGGTAGAAGCTATTTGCTTACCTCAAGGTCAAATATCCACGCTGTATCGCACGATAGCAGCCGGTAGGCCGGGTCAGCTTTCTACTGTGGGATTAGGTACTTTCATTGATCCACGGCTGGATGGGGGGCGAATTAACGATTCTGCCCGCGCAGTAACAGCTCCTGACGAGTATGTGGAACTGGTGGAAATAGATGGTAAGGAATATCTGTTCTACAAGTCTTTCCCGATTGACGTGGCGATTATACGGGGAACGAAGATAGATCCAGATGGAAACATATCGCAAGAAGACGACGTGACAATTCTGGATTCACTGGCAATTGCGCAATCTGTTCATAATAATGGCGGAATCGTAATTGCCCAGGTGAAACAGATTGTAGAGCGTGGTGACATTCCGGCTCGTTTGGTGAATGTTCCCGGTGTGCTGGTGGATTACGTTATGGTGACTTCTGATCCAGCGAAATACCACAAGCAAACTAACTCCGCGATTGAGGTAAATATGGATTTGATCACGGGGTATGCCTCCTCTGAGGAACTGGCAAAGTCCATCCTTGCCCACGAGGTGGAACCAGTTCGGGTACGCATTGGGGAGAGGGGCGCAAAGCTGGTACGCGACGGAGACATTATTAATCTGGGTACCGGTCTCCCTGGTGACTCCATAGGTCGGGCGCTCGCGGTAAGCGGTAAGCTCGCCAAAGTTACCTTAACGGTGGAGTCCGGCACATACGGAGGTGTCCCGCTAGGGGGAGTGGACTTTGGGTGTGCAATTCATCCGGCAGCTATTATCAGCCATCCGCAACAGTTCGATTTTTACAACGGTGGAGGCGTGGACATCACCTACATGGGTGTGGGCCAAGTAGATGGTAAAGGCAATATTAACGTTTCGGCTTTTGGTGGCAAAGCCATCGGGTGCGGTGGCTTCATGGACATTGTAGACGGTGCGAAACGAATCTGCTTCCTGATGATTGCCGATTCGAAACATCCCAAGTGGGTAGATGAAGTGGACCAATTAACTTTCTACGGTGGTGCCGCCCTAGATAAAGGGCAAGAAGTCTACTTGGCTTCTGAACATTACATGGTGCAACTAACCACCGAAGGCTGGAAGATTCTCGAGGTTGATGACAATGACGCTGCTCGCCAAGCAGCGGCGCTTATTCATACGACGCGTTAAGTAAAACACTGGATTCCGCGAAGGCGAGAGCGGTTCTATTAAGAAAGGTAAACAATTGGAAAAAATAGTCATTATTGAGGGTGCAAGGACTGCAATCGGTACATTCGCTGGTTCCCTGTCCACTACGCCTAATCACGTCATGGGGGCAACCGCGATGAAAGCGGCGGTGGAACGTTCTGGCGTTCCCATGGATACAATTGATGAAGTAGTAGTTGGCTGCGTGGGACAAGTAGGCGGGGATGCCTTCTTGGCACGCCGAATTTCCTTAGAGGCGGGAGTACGCGAAGAGTCCACTGCTTTTACAGTAAATAGGTTATGTGGATCGGGGTTGCAGGCAGTTCAATCTGCAGCACTTGAACTGCGTGCTGGAGATTCGAAATTCGTAGTTGCCGGTGGTTCCGAAAATATGTCGAATCAGCCCTTTATGGATTTTCAGGCGCGTAACGGCTGGCGCACTGGAAACCATACCTTGGTTGATGGAACCATGTCGTTAGTAACCGATCCTTTTGGTGGTTACCCGATGGGTGTTACCGCAGAAAATGTAGCGGATAAATTCGATATTTCCCGCACGGATCAAGACGCTTTTGCAGCACGTTCACAAAGGTTAGCCGCAAAAGCTCAAGCTGACGGTATGTTCCAAGATGAGATCGTGGACATCACAGTTAAGGAACGTAAGTCGGAGCGCGTGTTTAACACCGATGAGCATTTGCGCCCCACCTCTAACGAGGAGAAGCTGGCCAAACTACGTCCTGCTTTCCGCAAAGGTGGATCCGTTACCGCCGGTAATTCCTCCGGCATTAACGATGCGGCTGCGATGCTGGTGATGACCACTGAATCTATTGCTAAGGCGGAAGGATTAAAGCCGATTGGTGAGCTGGTCAGCTTCGCCAAGGCCGGCCTGGCTCCCGAAATCATGGGATTCGCTCCTGCGCTGGCGATTCCGCGCGCGCTCGAGAAGGCTGGGCTGTCCCTGACCGATATCGACTGGATCGAGCTCAACGAGGCCTTCGCCGCTCAGGCAGTGGCCGTGATCCGGGATCAGGATCTGGATATGGATAAGACCAACCCGCTGGGCGGCGCTATTGCATTGGGGCACCCGGTGGGAGCAACTGGCGCTATTTTGACACTTCGTACCCTTTACAACCTGCGTCGCACGAACACCGAATTTGGCATGGTAACCATGTGCATTGGTGGCGGTCAAGGGGTAGCAGCAGTATTCCGTGCGTTATAAAGGAGTTCCTAATGAAAATATCAAAGGTGATAGATCTAAAACCCAATCTGGGTGAAGGTCCTATATGGGATGTTAAAAACCAAGAGCTGTGGTGGATTGATTCTCAAGATGGAAGGTTGTTCCGCCACAACGAAGACACTAGCAATCTACGAGTTTGGGACGTACGGGAAAAAATTGGTTCCATGGCGTTGTATCAAGATGGAAAGTCGGTTCTGCTAGCGCTGCAAACTGGACTTTACAAGTACAATCTGGAGGCTGATAAAGCTGAATTAATTTCAGATCCAGAACCTGAATATCCAAAGAATCGGCTCAACGACGGAAAGGTAGATTTCCGCGGACGTTTTGTTTTCGGATCGATGGATACCATGGAAGAAGCCCCGACTGGTCGTCTGTATTCCTATGAAGAGGGCAAAGAACTACGGGTGCTTGACGAAGGAATCATTTGTTCGAATGGTCCTTGCTGGTCACCTGATGGATCAATCTTCTATTTTGCAGATACCTGGACCGGGGACATCTGGGCGTACGACTACGATTTGGAAACTGGTGACGTTTCTAACCGACGAGTGCTTGCGACCGTGGATCAGTCGGATGGGGGAGCATGCGATGGAATGACCGTTGACGCTGAAGGATTCGTCTGGCAAGCACACGTGTATGCGGGAAAGTTGAATCGTTACGATCCCGAAGGAAAACTGGAACGCCAAATTGAAATGCCGGTAAAGAAGGTTACCTGTCCGGTATTTGGTGGAGCGAATTTAGATCGGCTTTTTGTCACCACCATGGCACGCCCTCCGCTTCCCCGTTTCCCCGAAGACGGTGCTGCGCGCGGAACCTTGTATGTGATTGATGATCTTGGAATTAAAGGATACGAGACTCCTCGGTTTGGGAAATAAGGAGAAGAAATGAAACATAATCGAATCAGCCGCGGTTCTGCGCCTCTTAGCCTTATCCCGAAAGGATCTTGGGTTGCCCTTGGCGTAACCTGGATTATTTGGGCTATTAACGCTTTCGATCGAGAAGTAATACTTCGCCTTGGTCCAGTGATATCTCACCACTTCAAGCTAAGTCCGGAACAATGGGGAACAATCACTGCGATTATTATGTTCTCACTCGCAATATTGCCCATTGCTGCTTCGCGTATGAGCGACAAACACGGTGTGGGGTGGAAGAGAGCAGCTTTCCAGGTGCCTCTGGTAATCGGCTATAACCTTATTTCAGCCTTCACTGGAATAAAAGCGATTGCACATAGTCTAACTGTATTTATTGCCCTGCGTATCGGAGTAAATCTGGGCGCAGGCGCAGGCGAACCTATCGGTATTTCTAACACTACAGAATGGTGGCCAAAGGAACGTCGCGGATTCGCGTTAGGCGTACATCACACGGGTTACCCAATTGGAGCGTTGTTCTCTGGTTTGGCTGTAGCTTGGATTTTAAAGACATTCGGCGATGAAAACTGGATGTATGTATTCTTCATAGGTCTAATCGTGTCGGTACCAGTGATGCTTTTCTGGCACTGGTATTCTACTCGTGACCGTATCGTTGCTACTTACAAAGAAATCGAAGCTAACGGTATGACTGTTCCGATAGATCCGGAGCAGGAAGCAATCCACGCAGATGCCGAAGGTGCTGTTGGTAAGTGCTTACGCAATAGCATTGTGATGTTGACTTCCGGAACCACTATGCTTACCCAAATTGTTTACATGGGCATTAATTATGTATTGCCACTGTATCTTGCCAACATTATGGGTCTCGATTTCTCTCGGGCAGCTGCCTACTCAATCGTATTTACGATTACAGGTGCTTTGGGGCAGATTTTCTGGCCCTCACTGTCTGATTATCTGGGACGCCACACGACAATTGTGTTATGTGGTATTTGGATGGCTGTTGGTGTTGGAGGCTTCTACTTTGTGCGTAGCATGGCGTTCTACATCTTCTTGCAGCTTTTCTTCGGTCTAGTAGCAAACGCTGTATGGCCGGTGTACTACGCTGCGGCAACGGATAATGCCCCCGATGGTGCTCACGGTACCGCAAACGGGTTCATAACTACCGCAATGTTTATTGGAGGGGGTCTCGCACCGCTGCTGATGGGATGGCTTATTGCTCTAGGGGGAGGCTGGGAGGCCGCCGCTGGATACAGTTTTACCTTCCTCTTCATGGCGGCATGTGCAATCTTAGGTGTGCTTCTCCAGCTCTTTATCCCTAAGGGTGCCTTGGAGTCTCACCATCAGGATGCCTAATCATTCCCGATGAGTAATAGCATCTAGGTACTAACAATCGCTGGTGGGGTAGCCGCTTTAAACCCGGCTACCCCATCACTCAGCAATCGGAGTAGCAATGAAATTTATTCTTGCGCCAGATTCATTCAAGGGAACCATGACCGCAGCTACTGTCGCAGCCACCATGAGCGCAGGCGTTCGCGAAGTCTTTCCGGACGCCGAGTGCGTCGAGGTTCCCATGGCTGATGGTGGCGAGGGGACCACCCAGTCCCTGGTGGACGCGCTTGGCGGCAAACTACTCCACGTCGATGTCGCCGATGCACTCGGGCGCACCAGAACCGCCCACTTCGGGTGGATCGAGGCGGAACGCCTGGCGGTCGTCGAAATCGCCGAGGCTGCCGGCATTGAACATCTCACCACAGAAGAGCTGAACCCCCGCGAAGCAAACACCGCGGGCGTGGGTCAGCTGCTCAACCACATACTTGAACTCTCCCCCGCCCGCCTGATAGTTGGCCTGGGCGGATCAGCCACCAATGACGGCGGCTGGGGCATGGCGCGCGCCCTGGGCGCGGTTGCCACAACTGCCGCAGGAAAGGAAATTGAGACCCGGGCACTGGTCCTGGCGGACGCCGCCAACCTGGACACCAGCGGCATCAGCGAAAGCTGGCAAGATGTAGAAATCACGCTCGCATGCGACGTCGATAACCCACTCACCGGCGAACGTGGCGCAACCGCCGTCTTCGGCCCCCAAAAGGGCGTGCAACCGAATGAGATTGAGGTGTTTGACGCAGCCCTCGCCCAATGGGGAAAGCTCCTGGACTCAGCAAGCGGGCGTGCCGTATCCGAGATTCCCGGAGCCGGAGCAGCCGGCGGCCTGGGCGCGGCCTTCATGGCGCTGCTGGGCGCAAAACCGCAGCGCGGCGTGGAAGTCGTGATAGCCACCGTGAAGCTCGGCGAAAAAATCGCGGGTGCGGACTTCGTGTTCACCGGAGAAGGCTCCATGGACTTCCAGACCAAATTTGGCAAAACCCCGTGGGGAGTCATGCTCGAGGCACGTGCACAGGGCGTACCCACTATTGCGTTCACCGGCAATTTAGGTCGCAACGTTGAGTCGCTGCAGGAAAATGGCTTTGCCGCCATTGTTCCCACAGTTCGCGAAGTGGGTAGCCTAAAAGACGCTCTTGCAAAAGCTCAACCGACGTTACGTGAATCAGTACGAATGGCATGCCGAATACTTGCCGCAGCGTGGCATCCGAAAAATCCTGAACAACCTAATTAATTCTGGCTTGGGCTAGCAACATCTAATGGTAGTAACGCCACTTCTTTTGATATCCAGACCGTAAAAAATAAGGAGTAAAAATGATTTCCGGACAAGCCCTTTGGCCGAAAGATATGGTGCAAGATTTGCAACCAGTCGAGGTATACGGGCGAACGGTTCAAACCTATATACCCGGACCTGCTTCACTGTACGAAACGCTGGTGAGCACCGCGCGACGATTTGCAAGTAAAGTGGCAATTTTTGCTGAGGACGGAAACCGATTTACTTTTTTCGAAGTGAAACAGCTAGCCGATCAGTTCGCGGCATATTTGCATGCAGAATACGAAATTGGTCCAGGAAATCGGGTAGGGGTGCTGCTGGATAACGGAATTGACTTTATTACTTCTTTCTACGCTACCAATCGGTTAGGTGCCATCATCGTGCCGCTTCCCGGTAAATTCCGTCGGGCGGAAATTGATGCTTTAGTAGCTCGAGCCAATTTAGATCTAGTCATCTGCCATCCTGAACAAGCTTCTTGGTTTGAGGATAAATCTGTGGTTATCACCTCGTCGAACACCTGTGCCTGCGGGTTACCCTTGACTAGTCAGAAAAGCGGCAACCCACAAACAGTGCTGGCAGAGATTCCACTTCCGGGAATCGAGCAGGACTCCATCCTGCTATTCACTTCGGGAACCACGTCTCTGTCTAAAGGTGTGTTGCTGACAAATATGAACGCAGTACATGCTGTACGTTCTTATGAAAGGGTGCTTGAGTTAACCAGCGATGACACTACTATTATCGCTGTTCCCATCTACCATGTAACCGGAATGATTGCCATCATTGGGCTATTTATTTATTTGGGAGGTTCAATTCATATCCAGAAACGTATGGAAGGCAGACCATTTGTCAAGGAAATTTTCATTTCTGCGGTTAGCTTTGTGCATGCCTCTCCTACGGTTTTCGCGTTGATGTTAGAAGAGCGTGATCGTTTTCCCGAACTTCCATCGGTGCAGAAGATGGCATGTGGCGCAGCCCATATGCCGGTATCGCGAATTAAAGAATTACACGAATGGATGCCACAAATGCAGTTCCGTACGGTGTATGGACTAACCGAAAGTTGCTCTCCTGCTTTCGTGTTTCCCTGTGATGCGGCTGGGTCTCCTTACTTAGGATCCTCTGGATTACCCATCCCCGGACTAGAAGTGAAGATATGTGATGATTCTGGGGTGGAGTTGCCTGTTGGCGAGGTGGGCGAAATAAAAATGCGCGGAGCTAACATTGCTAGGCGATATGACGAAATCGAAATTGATGCCTTGACTGCTGATGGTTGGCTAGCCACCGGTGATGTAGGGCGGGCTAATTCTCAGGGGTATATATACCTGATGGATCGCAAGAAAGACATGATTAACCGCGGTGGTGAAAAAATCTGGTGTATCGATGTGGAAGAAGAACTGCGTAGGCTAAACGTGATTGCAGATGCATCTGTGGTTGGAGTTCCCGACCCAGTCTATGGTGAAGTTGCTGCTGCTGCCGTGGTGCTTGCGGATGAGGCAAATACCAGTGAAACACAACTGAAACAAGAACTAAATAAGAGGTTGGCGCGCTACCAGGTTCCGGTGTACTTCCGCCAGGTTTCCGCCATTCCGCTCACCGCTGGTTCGAAGGTGGACAAGAGCGCGGTACGAGCATTGTTTGTTTCTCTCTAAACTTATTTATCCTCTTGATTTTCTTGGAAACTGCCAAACTATGAGTGAAATTTTAGCGCCGCTGCTGACCTTTCCGGGTTACCGCGCGCACAAACTGACGGGATCGCTTGCGTTATTGGTCGCAGCGAGTCAGTGGGAACTGGCGGTTGATCTTTTGATTCGTGGGTGAAGATGTGGAACTTGTTGATTACCTGGATTATCGCTGAGGAGGATTAGAGAGGATGAATGAGAAAAATCCGGTGTATCCTGGGGCGATAATCCGAGAAGATTTCTTAAAGGAGCTTGGCATTTCGGTTAGTGACACCAGTCGTAAGTTGGGGGTGTCTCGAGTTGCCCTTTCGTGGGTTCTGGATGGGAAAGCGGCGTTAACCCCCAATCTGGCTTTGCGGCTGGAGCTTGCGGGAATCGGTAATGCCCGCCTATGGCTGGATATGCAGACTGCCTATGAGCTGGCTCAGGTTCGTAGCAAAGAGACTCCCCGTGTAGAGCCGTTCGTCCCCCCCTAGCTTTTAAAGGACTCACTTATTGATGGGTGTTATCTGGTGAGGTTAATATGTGCGTGTGGATGCAGGATTCCAACAAGCGTGGCGCAGGGGAGAGTTGGTTTTCCCTGCGAACCCTGAAATGGCTGGCGAACGTTGGTTTTTGCGTACTCCGGTGAATCCTAATAACAGTCGAGATCTGGTTTTCATTGGGATTAACCCCTCCACTGCAACCCGGTTTTCCACTCAAAAACTCGGTGGGGATCCCACAACCGAAATGATTTTGAAGTATTTTCGACTTAATGCAGAGGGAACGCCGCGAGATTGGCGCTCAATGACTATCCTCAATCTGGTTCCTTTTACCGGGCAGCCAGGCGACTTGCCTGATTGGGGTAGCGGTTCTGGTCATCAAAAAATTCTTGATTCCTTAAAAATTACCAGGCAGATATTTCAAGAGATCCTCCCAGAATGCCCGGTAGTTCACTTGATGTGGGGCAGCCCCAGCGGCAAGAAATTCCCCTGGAAAATGGAGGTGCTCAAGCAGCTAATATCCGAGATTAGTGCATGCCTTTGTGCTGGTCACCAGGTTCAAGCTTATTTATCGAAGAACGGCTATCCGCTGCACCCAGGTTTTGGCGGTCTCTCGCATTGGAGAGGAAAAGAACTCCTTGATGCCAGCCATCTGTTAGCAAGCCGGTAGTTGAGAACAACCCACGGCGAAAAGTTCTGATTCGTCTGTTGGCCTTTAGCTTTGGTTGCGAGGTGGAGTTTAGCTAATCGTTCAGTCCGCTGTGTCCTGTGGTTGCAGGCGGGCTGGATTTCTTACTTACCCCGGGGTGCTAATTAAGGTTTAAGTGCAGCTAGAGGCAAGACCAGGACATCGTCCTCACGTCGATATGCCGCTTGGGTACCGGTGAGCACGAGTAAAAACGCCGGTTCGCCCTCGTGATTGGTGTTGATTCGTTGTGCGAGTTTCTTTAGGTGTTCGGCTGCTTGGTTAATTGATTGTTTCCCCAGTTTTACTTCTACTAGAGCCCAGCGCCCATCGTCTAACGCCAAAACAGCGTCGGCTTCTAGCCCGGTTTTGTCACGATAGTGATATACGTGTCCACCCAACGAATCAATGTAAACGCGAAGGTCGTGAACGCACAGTGATTCAAAAAGAAGTCCAAAGGTTTCAAAATCTGTTAAAAGCTGTTTCGGAGTGGCGTTGAGCATGACGGCAGCTAGCGAAGGGTCACAGAAATGCCTGGTGGGGCTGGTACGAACTGCCGTTTTCGAGCGTAGGCGAGGGTTCCACGCAGGTAAATCTTCGAACACGAATGCTCTATTTAAAGCGTCCACATAATCAGAAACGGTGTTTCGCGTGGGTGAATCGCTTTGCAGATCTTTCCCAATGGTGACAAGTGTTGCTTGAGAAGCAGTATTACGCGCATAGGAACGCAAAATAGCTTGTGCCCAGGTACGATTTCTGTTTATTCCATCAATCTGTGCAATATCGGTATCTAACAGAAGACTGACATATTCTTTTGCCATTTCAAGCGCGCTAGCATCATCTTTTTCAGTGACGGCTTCAGGCCAGCCACCCCTACATATCGCAAAAGCGATTCTCTCGATATCGAAATCAACTAAAGCGCCGATGTTGTGGCGTCCAGCGAAAAGATCAGCCAGGGAAACTGCGCCGGTTGATTCCCGAGCCTCCCAAAGCGACATGGTGCGCATGGTGATGCGCGCAAATCTGCCGACCCCTGAATGGGCTGGCGTCTCCGATAATCGGGGAGTGGAAGAACCTGTCAAAATGAATCTGCCGCGTCCATGCTCCCTATCTATGGCATAACGTACCGCGTCCCACAGTTGTGGAGCCATCTGCCATTCGTCAATGAGTCGGGGAGTGTCCCCCTCAAGAAGAAGAGAAGGTTTTGAAAACGCAAGCTGTAGATAGTCGGCGGAATTGTCAGGATCTTGCATATAGATAGCGCTAGCTGCTGCTTGCTGCGCGGTCGCTGTTTTGCCGCACCATTTTGGGCCTTGAATCTGCACGGCCCCAGCGACCTTGAGTTTTCGCGTCAGTACCTCATCCGCTACCCGCGGTAAATAGGCTGATTGAGGCGAAAAGCTGTCCACTAGTGTTCCACCTTTCACTCGTTATACCCTATTCTAACACTACTGTTGTGCAAGTTGGACTGTTTCTGTTGTGCAAGTTGGAGCGTTTCTGTTGTGCAAGTTGGATTTTTAGGCACTGCTACTGTATGGATCCCTCGTGTAGTTTTCTCGAGGTGTCAAGGGGTGCGGACGGAATGCTGGAGAGTGTTTTATGAATGTTTCGTATTCTCGGGAGCAGCGTCGTGAGGCGTTGAAGGTGTATAGGCGTACGCGGTCAGTAACTAAAGCGATTTTGTGTGAGCTGAGGATATATGGGAACAATAAAATCACCGCACGCAAGATTTCTTGACACACGCGTGTCTGTCAAGTAAACTTGCATTATGAGGTTTAAGGCAAGCGCTTTCAAACACGGATACACGCAAGCCGAAATCAGCCACGCTATCCGCAACGCCTGGCGCATCCTCGACCTTGACGAGGGCGTAACCCTGTTTTTGGGTCCCGTCCCCGATGGACACATAATCGAAGTCCTTACCAACCGAGACGGAGACTGCTTTCACGCCATGACCGCTAGAACCAAATTCTTTCAGTAAGGAGCACCCATGATTACCGACACTAAACTCACCGACGAAGAATACGCCGCCAAGTTCACTCAAACCGACCCAGAAGAAACCATGAAATCTGCCAAGGGAATCTGGGACACTGACGCCTTCCGCGATATCCAGGTGGCTAGAGACCGTAAAGAACAAGCCGAAATGGAACTCACCCAAGCGGTAGCTAAAGCCCGACAAGCCGGAATGACCTGGCAAGCAATCGGCGGGCTGCTTGGAATAAGCAGACAGGGAGCCCAATCCTATTACCGGTCGAGAATTGCGTAGCATGTGTGTCACGTCACCTAGGGATGAGTGAAGTGTCGATGTCAACCAGGGCTTATCGCCCTGGGGTCAGAGGCTCTTGCTTTGTTCCGCACGGGTTTCCGGGCTGAGTAGCGTTTTTCAAATCTTTCCGTGCTGGTGGCAGCGGTAGTGAGAGGGGTGACGTTATTGCTCTCCAGATCTAAAATCGTCCTCCCGTGTGAGGTTTAGAGGCGGATTAACGGTTTATTGGTCGCCTGGGGAGGGCAGTTTTGTCTAGGGAGGGCGAAGAGGTGCTTGCCTCTGTTGTAGAACCGCAGCGACTACCCCGTAAACCGCAACAGATACACTGTAAAACCGCAGCAGCCACCCTGTATAACCGCAATGAAATGTCATATAAACCTCAATGACGTGCTAAAATCAGTTCATGGTTACCGATATGATTCCGTGAAATGCAAGGGTGCTGGCTGAAGAAATTTTATTCGCACCCCCAACTGCCAGCGTCCAGATAGGTCTCGGTTAGCGAATCGACAGTTTAGTAAATTAGTACCCCGATTTTTCTAGGGGTGGGATTTTCCGCAGGAGCAGGGCGAACACCACTACCAGAGCGATCAGGGCGGCGGTGAGGGCGACTAAACCTGACCAACCCCAGTGATACCAGGCGATACCTCCTACGGTTCCGAAACAGGAGCCCCCCAGGTAGTACGAAATGGAATAGGCGGAGGCGGCTTGCCCGGCAGCGCCTACTCCGGCCACGGCGCGGGCAGTCACCCAGCCGGAGGCGGTGGCATGGACTGCGAAGAATCCGATAGCGAAGATTATTAGCGCGGGAATCACGATCCACAAGGTCTCAAAAATCGTGAGTAACAGCCCTATTAAGGTCAGTAGCGCGGCCAAGGGCATTACTCGCCGCCTGCCGTAGCGGGCAACCAGGTTGCCGCTCACCGAGGCAGCCAGGGAACCGAAGGCGTTAACTAGGAAAAACCCTGACACAATCCAAGCGGGGAAAAGATAGGGGGCAGCGCTGAAACGGTAGGGCACCATATTGAAAACCGCCTGGTAGGCTCCCAGGGTTAGGGCGCCAATCAGGAATAGCAGCGCCAATCCTGGCTCACTCAACACCGCTTTGGTGTGGGCGATCAAGGTTTTTATACCTGGGGGAGACTTCTGGAAGTTTTCTTGGGGAGGCAGCAGTCGCCACACCAACAGCGAAAATAAAACTCCGGCCACTCCAATCACGGTTAAGACCCAATGCCAAGGCAGGAAATGGGAGATGACCCCGCTGAGGATCCGCCCAAAAAGACCGCCCAGGCCGGTGCCGCCCCAGTTGCCGCCGCCAATGTGGCTGTCCGTAATGGTGTAGCCCGCCACGGCGCAGTTTTCAATGGCACTGCTTAATTTATCGATATCCGACTGGCTGGAATTCATCAGGGCAAGGAAGCCGGACATCGCATTCTTGCCGACCAATGCCTCTGCGTTGGCGGCCTTCTCAGATTCCGACAGCCCGGAGAATGCCACACGGCAGTCTGCAAGGATGTCGTTCAGGCTTCTCATGCTGCCATCTGCATTGCTGGTGGCAATCGTAACCTCACCGATGTTCTTGCCTGCAAAGGTCACTTCACCGGAAAGGTTGTTCATGATGGTACGAAGGGACGTACCAGCCTGCGAAGCCTTGATACCACTATTTGCCATAAGTCCGATGGCTTCTGCGGTATCCTCTGCCGAGAACCCCAGCGCACCGGCAATAGGCGCACAGTACTTGAACGTCTCGCCCATCATGGAGACGTTGGTGTTCGCATTGGAGGAAGCGGCTGCGAGGATATCGGCAAAATGCCCAGAATCCGCAGCGGATAAGCCGAACGCGGTAAGGGCATCGGTAACAATATCTGAAGTCGTAGCGAGGTCTTCACCCGAAGCGGCCGCGAGGTTCATGACGCCCTCGATGCCGTTCAGCATGTCAGAAGTCTTCCATCCGGCCATGGCCATGTATTCCATCGCCGAAGCTGCCTCGGATGCAGAGAACTTGGTCTTTGCACCCATCTCACGGGCTTTCGCACGGAGCTGGTCAAAGTCATCCCCGGTCGCACCGGAAATGGCAGAGACCTTACTCATCTCGGAATCAAAATCGGCTACGGTCTTCACTGCGGCAGTGCCAAGACCCGTCACAGCGGCAGTCACCGGAAGGAACTTCTTGCCTACATTCTCCACAGAAGATCCGATGTTCTGGAGCTTTTCTCCAGCTTCATCGATCTTGGCAAGCGTCGCATTGGTAGTAGCCGCTTGATCCTGTAAGGATCGCAGATTCTGTTCGGTCTCCACGATCTCACGCTGAAGAGCATCGTACTGCTGCTGGGTGATCTCACCGTTGGCAAGCTGCTCATTAGCCTGCTGTGCGGCAGTTTTCAAAGTTGCCAGCTTTTCCTTAGTGGCTTCAATGGCATCCTTCAGCATCTTCTGCTTCTGGACGACCAGTTCTGTATTGGAAGGGTCCAGTTTCAGGAGTTTGTTGACATCCTTCAGTCCGGACTGCGTCCCCTTGATTGATTTGTTTACACTTTCCAGTGCTTTGGAGAGCTTTGTGGTATCGCCGCCGATCTCAACGGTGATGCCCTGGATTCTGGATGCCATTTGCGTAACCACCTCCTCGCAGGCATGAAAAAAGCCCATCTGCACGAAGCAGACAGGCTAAAGGAAAAAATGCTATTAGCTGTGTATCAAAGTCATCCTTTCAGCATACAATATATTTATCAGTAAATTTATCAACTAACCGGTTGATATTTTTGCAAACGTGTGCTATAATGCAATCAAAGAAAGGAGTTGACGATTATGGCTTCTGTTATGAGTGCTATTACCAACACTGTTCCAATCACCCAATTCAACCGTGGTCTTGCCGGAAAAATATTTGAAGATGTCAAGCAGTGCGGTGCCAAGGTTGTTATGAAAAACAATGCTGCCGAATGCGTTCTCATCTCCCCGGACGAATATGTCCGTTTAATGGATGAATTAAATGATGCTCGTCTGCTGGCTGTTGCTTCTGAACGTATGGCACACTTTGATCCCACCTCTTTGATTTCTGAGGAAGAAATGAACCGCCGTCTCGGTGTTACAGAAGACGATCTCGCCGGTTTTGACGAGGTAGAAATCGAATGAGCTGGAAAGTTGAATACCTCCCTGAAGCAGAAAAAGACCTCAAAGGTTTAGATGGTAGCCAGCGCAATCTTGTTCTGAAAGCCATCAAAAAAGTTCAGCAAAATCCACTGCCTGTTGATGAACAGGGCTACGGCAAACCGCTCGGCAATCACAACAGCACTAACCTTGCAGGACTTCTGAAAATCAAACT